>JGI12269J14319_10000068_pt1 | contig 83406 bp, 81 predicted proteins | sample PeaSoiSIISIP2007_FD_14319 | JGI IMG/M metagenome (IMG submission 14319)
GGGCGGCCGCCGGTGGCGGTGCCGGGCCGGAGCGGGGTGTTCGTGGCCGGCGACTGGGTGGGGCCGATCGGACTGCTGGCCGACGCCTCGCTGGCGAGCGGTTTCGCCGCCGGGGAGGCTGCCGTCCGGGCCGCCACCACCACCAGGACCGGTCACGGCACCGGCACCGCCACCGCCACCGCGGCGACCACCGCCGCCAGCCAGGGGCGCCTGGCCGGATGACCCCGTGACCACCGCCGCCGACGACGTGTTCGCGGCCGAGCGCCCCCGGCTGCTCGGCCTCGCCTACCGCGTCCTCGGCACCTTCGGCGACGCCGAGGACGTGGTCCAGGAGGCCTGGCTGCGGTGGTCGACGTCCGACCAGGGCGCGGTCGAGCGGCCCGCCGCCTTCCTCACCACCGTGGTCACGCGCCTGGCCCTCGACCGCGTGCGGTCCGTCGCCCGCCGGCGCGAGCAGTACCTGGGCCCGTGGCTCCCCGAGCCGGTGTCGCTGGCGCCCGGCCCCGAGGAGCACGCCGAGATGGCCGAGTCCCTGACGCTCGGGTTCCTCGTGCTCCTCGACCGTCTGGGGCCCACCGACCGGGCCGTGTGGTTGCTGGCCGACGTGTTCGGCGAGCCCTACTCCCTCATCGCCGAGGCGGTGGGGAAGTCCGAGGCCGCCTGCCGCCAGATCGCCTCGCGGGCTCGCCAGCGCCTGCGCCGGGAGCGACCGGCGCCCCCCGAGCGCCTCGAGCCCGACCTGCTCGCCCGGCTCATGGCGGCCATCGCCGCCGGCGACGTGCAGTCGGCGCTGGGCCTGCTCGACGCCGACGCCGTCCTGGTCACCGACGCCGGCCCCGACCGGCACGCCGCCCGACGGCCGGTGGTGGGGGCCGAGCGGGTGGTGCGCTTCGCCGTCAACGTGGCCAAGCGCCTCCCCGACGCCGAGGTGGCGCTGACCACCGTCAACGGCGCCCCGGCCATCGTGCTGCGCGGCGGCGACGTGCCCATCGTGATCACCGGTGAGCAGCGCCACGGCCGCGTGACCCGGATCTTCCTCATGCTCAACCCGGACAAGCTCCACGCCCTGGAGACCGGACCGGCCCCCCTGGCCTGAGGCCGCCCGCCTTGGGCGGCCTACGATGCGACGGCGCGGTTCCGTGGTGCGCGGTTCCGGGGCACCCACGCCTGCGGACAGCAAGGAGGTCCCGCCCCATGCCCGAGCGCCCCCTGGTGGCCGTGGAGACCCGGGACCACGTGGCGGTGGTGACCCTCGACAACCCGGCCAAGCGCAACGCCCTCAGCGCGGCGGTCACCGACCAGATCGTGGACATCCTCGAGGGTCTGGCCGGGACCGACGTCCGTGTGGTGGTGCTGCGGGCCACACCCGGCACGGCGGTATGGTCGGCCGGCCACGACATCTCCGAGCTGCCCACGAGCGGGCGCGACCCGCTCACGTACTCCGACCCCCTGGAGCGGGCCCTGCGGGCGGTGCGCAGCTTCCCGGCGCCCATCATCGCCATGGTGCACGGCTCGGTGTGGGGCGGGGCGCTCGACCTCGTGCTCAGCTGCGACATGGTCGTCGCCGACGAAACGGCGACGTTCGCCATCACGCCCGCCAACCTCGGCCTCCCCTACAACACCGCCGGCCTCCTGCACTTCATGGGGCGCATCCCGCTCAACCTCCTGAAGGAGATGTTCTTCAGCGCCCGGCCCATCGACGCCGAGGAGGCGCATCGATGGCTGGTGGTCAACCATCTCGTCGCCGCCCACGACCTGGAGCGCTTCACGCTCGACCTGGCCGCCACCATCGTCCCGAAGGCACCGCTCGCCATTTCCGTGCTGAAGGAGCAGGTACGGGTGCTCACCGACTACCAGCCGGTGGCGGCCGAGGTCTACGAGCGTGTGCAGGGCCTGCGCCGCCAGGCCTACGACTCCGAGGACTACGCCGAGGGCATCAAGGCCTTCATGGAGAAGCGTCGACCCCGGTTCGAGGGACGATAGGGTGACGCGCCCCCGACCCGACAGCGCGGCCGGACGGCGCGCCGGACGGGAGTGGACATCGTGAGCACAGACCCCATGGACGTCGCCGGGTTCCTCGAGGCGCAGCGCGACGCCATCCTGGCCGCCGCCGGTGCCGCCGTGGCCGGCCGCCACCTGGTGCATTACCAGGCGGCCGGGGACGAGGCCACGACCGAGCGCCTGCGGGCCCTGTTCGACGTTGTGGTGGCCTGCTGTCGCCAGCACCGCATCGAGCCCGCCCTGGAGTACGGCCACGCGCTGGCCATCGAACGCCACGCCGCCGACCACTCCCTGGGCGAGGTGCAGACTGCCATCAACACCTTGGAAGAGGCGGTGTGGCAGTCGCTCGTGCGCGACGCCCCGCCGGCAGCGCTCGGCTACGCGCTCGGGCTCGTCTCCACCGTGCTCGGCACGGTCAAGGACCGCCTGGCGTGCACGTACCTGGCCGAGGTCACGGCCCACGCCCCGGCCACCCTGCGGCTCGACCACCTGTTCGAGGGCTTCGAGGGCGACGTCCACCCCGGCTGACGCCGAGGACGGTGCACTCCCGAGCGGTCCGCGACCGAGAACCCGACCGTGCACTTCGACATCGATCCCGAGCACTCGCGCCTCTTCATCGAGGCGCGCTCGAGCGTGCACCCGATCCACTCCGAGTCGAAGGGCCCCGAAGGCTTCATCGACGCCGAGGTGACCGGTGACGGGCAGCTCGACCTGCGCCACCCGGTCACGGCCCGTCTGGAGCTGTCCGTCGACCGGCTGTCGTCGGGGAACCCGCTCTACGACCGGGAGATGAAGCGCCGCGTCGACGCCCGCCGGTACCCGGGCATCACGGGCGAGCTGCGCGAGATGCGGCCGGCCGGTACCCCGCATCGCTACCTGGCCACCGGCGACGTGACCTTCGGGGGCGTCACGCGCTCGGTCACCGACGAGCTCGCCGTGTCGATGCCGGACGACACCACGATCGTGCTCGAGGGCGAGCACGTCTTCGACGTCCGCCAGTTCGCCATGGAGCCACCCCGGATCATGATGCTCAGGGTCCACCCCGACGTGAACGTGCGCGTCCGGATCGTGGCTGCCCGCCGGTGACGGGCGGGCCGGGGCCGTGGCGCCGCGGGCACTCCGGCGGACGACGGCGCACCGGGTGCGGTTTTCGGGCACAGTGGGGTGACGAGATCGCAGCCCGGGTCGGTGCGACGCCACGGCGCCACCGCACCAAGACGCCACGGCGCCACGGACCAGAGGGGAGAACGACGTCATGTGCCTCGGCATCCCCGGTGAGGTGGTCGCGGTCGTCGACGCCGAGCGGCACCTGGCCAAGGTGGACGTGGCGGGCGTGCGCCGCAACGTCGATGTCGGCCTGCTCGAGGGCGCCGTCGCTCCGGGCGACTGGGTCCTCATCCACGTGGGCTTCGCCATGGCCAGGATCGACGAGGGCGAGGCCCGGCGGGCGCTCGAGTCGCTCGAGGCCATGGGAGCCGCCTACGCCGAGGACGTCGAGGCCGTGCGGCGGTCGCACATCATCTGAGGCCCGATCCCGGCCCGGGCCCGGCGCCGGGCACGACGGGCGGGACTCCGACGAAAGGCGGTGGGACATGGGCGTCACGGTGCGACGGCGGCCCGGGGCGCGCCGCGGGCGGGGGGCGTAGATGCGTTTCGTCGACGAGTACCGCGACCCGGCCGCGGCCCGCCTGCTCGTGGCCGCCATCACCGAGCTCGCCGCCGGGGACCATTTCAAATTCATGGAGGTGTGCGGGGGGCACACCCACACGATCTACCGCCACGGCATCGAGCGGGTCCTGCCGCCGTCGGTGGAGCTGGTGCACGGACCGGGGTGCCCGGTATGCGTCATCCCCATGGGCCGCATCGACGACGCCATCGCCGTGGCCGAGACCCCGGGGGTGATCTTCACCTCGTTCGGCGACATGATGCGCGTGCCCGGGTCGTCGGGGAACCTGCTGTCGGCCAAGGCCCGGGGGGCGGACGTGCGCTTCGTGTACTCGCCGCTCGACGCCCTGCGGGTGGCGGTGCAGAACCCCGACCGCCAGGTGGTGTTCTTCGCCGTTGGCTTCGAAACCACCGCCCCCTCGACGGCGGTGACGCTGCTGCGCGCCCGGGACGACGCGGTCACGAACTTCAGCGTCTTCTCCAACCACGTCACCATCGTCCCCCCCATCAAGGCCATCTTGGAGTCGCCCGGCATGCGCCTCGACGGGTTCCTGGGGCCGGGCCACGTGTCGACGGTGGTGGGCCAGCGCCCCTACCGCTTCGTGCCCGACGTCTACGGCAAGCCGCTCGTCACGGCGGGATTCGAGCCACTCGACGTCGTGCAGGCCATCGCCATGCTCCTCACCCAGATACGCGACGGGCGCTGCGAAGTGGAGAACCAGTACTCCCGGTGCGTCACCGAGGACGGCAACCCCCGCGCCCTGGAGGTCCTGGCGGCGGTGTTCGAGCTGCGGCCGCACTTCGAGTGGCGGGGGCTCGGCTTCATCTCCCAGAGCGCACTCAAGCTCCGCCACGAGTTCGCCGACTGGGACGCCGAGGTGCGCTTCGCCGTGCCGGGCGTGCGGGTGGCCGACCCCAAGGCGTGCCAGTGCGGCGAGGTCCTGAAGGGCGTGATCAAGCCGTGGGAGTGCAAGGTGTTCGGCACGGCGTGCACGCCCGAGACGCCCATCGGCACGTGCATGGTGTCATCCGAGGGCGCGTGCGCGGCCTACTACGCCTTCGGGCGGCTCCACGGTGAGGTCGCCGTGCACGTGGGCACCCGGACCTGACGACGCGCCGGGTCCTCGGACCCCGCCGCCGCCGGCGCCGGCGAACCCCTCAACGCCGGGACGCCGCCGCGGCGATGGCCGCCTGACCCACGCTGATGCCGCCGTCGTTGGGCGGCACGTGCCGGTGCACCAGGACCTCGAGTCCAACCCGGGTGAGGGCGCCCTCGACGGCCCGGGTCAACACGACGTTCTGGAAGACGCCCCCGCTCAGGGCCACGGTGTCCACGCCGTGGCGGCCGGCGAGGTCGACGGCGGCCGAGGACACCGCCGCCGCCAGGCCCCGGTGGAATCCCGCCGCCACCGCGGCCGGGGGGTGCCCCCGGCCCATGTCGGCGAGCACGGCGCCGATCATCGGGGCCGGGTCGAGCACGAGCACGCCGTCGGTCATGGNCACGTCGACGGGATAGCGCACGGCGTCCTCGGGCGGCACCGTGGCCGCCAGCGCCTCGAGCTCGATGGCGGCCTGGCCCTCGTAGCTCACGCGCGAACGGATCCCGACGATGGCGGCCACGGCGTCGAACAGGCGGCCGGCACTGGTGGTCCGGAGCACGCCGTCCCGCTCGACCAGGGCGAGCACCTGCGGCGCCCGGGGGTCGAGGTGCCGGCCGAGGGCGCCGGCGGCGTCGCGGCCGACGGCGGCGCAGGCCCACGTCACGGCCATGCGCCACGGCTCACGGACGGCGGCGGCCCCACCGGGCAGGGCCACGGGGGCGAGGTGGCCCACCCGCTCGAACCCCCCCAGGTCGGCCAGCAGGAACTCGCCGCCCCACAGCGTGCCGTCGTTCCCCATGCCGTGGCCGTCGAAGGCGATGCCGAGCACCGGCCCGGTGCGCCCGTGCTCGGCCAGGCACGACGCCACGTGGGCGTGGTGGTGCTGCACGGCCAGGGTCTCGAGCCCGAGGTCGAGGGCGAACTTGGTGGACAGGTACTCGGGATGCAGGTCGTGCACGACGACCTCGGGCTCCACCCCGCAGAGACGGCACAGGTGCTCGGTCGCCTGGAGGAACGACGTGTACGCGGCCAGGTGCCCGAGGTCGCCGATGTGGTGGCTCGGCACCATCGTCGAGCCCTTGGCCACGGTCACGGTGTTCTTGAGCTCGGCCCCGACGGCGAGCAGGGGGCGGAGTGCCGCCACGGGCAGGTGCATGGGCTCGGGGGCGTAGCCGCGCGACCGACGCAGCATCTGCACGCGGCCCCCGGCGCTGCGCAGCACCGAGTCGTCGCAGCGGATGTGGATGGGGCGGTCGTGCTGGAGCACGACGTCCACGAGCGGCCCCAGGCGGGCCACGGCGTCCTCGTCGAGATGGGCGATGGGATCGTCGGTCAGGTTGCCACTCGTCATGACGAGCGGGCGCCCGCAGCCCGCCACCAACAGGTGGTGCAGCGGCGAGTACGGCAGCATGAGCCCGAGCTCGGGCAACCCCGGCGCCACGCCCTCGGCCACGAGCGCCCCTGTCCGGCGCACCGCCAGGACGATGGGACGGCGGGGCGAGGTGAGGGCGTCGAGGGCGGCGACGTCGAGGTGGCACAGGCGCCGGGCCTGGGCCACGTCCGCCACCATCAGGGCGAAGGGCTTGTCGTCGCGCCCCTTGCGCCGCCGCAGCCGAGCCACCGCGCCGCCATCGGTGCCGTCGGCGGCCAGGTGGTAGCCGCCCACCCCCTTCACCGCCACGATGGAGCCCGACACGAGGACCTGCACCACCCGGTCGAGGGCGGCGTCCCCCTCGGCCACGACCGCGCCGGCCGCGTCGGCGAGGCGCAGGCGTGGTCCGCACGCCGGGCAGGCGTTGGGCTGGGCGTGGAAGCGGCGGTCGGCGGGATCGTGGTACTCGGCCCGGCACGGCCCGCACATGGCGAAGCCCGCCATGGTGGTGCCGGGCCGGTCGTAGGGGACGCCGCGCACGATGGTGTACCGAGGCCCGCAGTCGGTGCAGTTGATGAAGGGGTAGCGGTGACGGCGGTCGGACGGGTCGTCCACCTCGGCCAGGCACGCCGCACAGGTGGCGACATCGACGCTCACCGGCACCGCCGCCACGCCATGACGGGCGCTCTCGACGATGCGGAACCCGTCGTCGCCCCGGCCCCCCGCCACCGTGGTGGTGTGCACCTCGTCGACCCGGGCGAGCGGCGGGGGGCACTCGAGCACCACCCGGCACAGTTCCGCCACTGCCTGTTGCGGGCCCTCGGCCTCGATGAGCACGCCCTCGGCGTCGTTGCGCACGAACCCTGTCAACGACAGCGCCACCGCATGGCGGTAGACGAAGGGGCGGAAGCCCACACCCTGGACCGTGCCGCGCACCCGGAGCCGGCGGCGCTCTGTGCCCTTGGCGGCGGTCTCGCCCACCTCAGCAGATGCGGGGAAGCGGGTCGCCCACCAGCATGTCGACGATCCGGGTCCCACCGAAGGTGGTACGCAGCACCACGATGCCGGGCGGGTCGGCCTGGATCTCGCCGATCCGGGCGGCATGGCGGCCGAGGGGGTGGGCCCGCAGGGCGTCGAGGGCGGCGGCGGTCTCGTCGGGGGGCACCACCGCCACCACCTTGCCCTCGTTGGCCACGTACAGCGGGTCGATGCCGAGCAGGTCGCACGCCCCCACCACGGCCGGGGCCACCGGGAGGGCGGCCTCGTCGAGGACCACCGCCACCTCGGCGTCGCGCGCCAGCTCGTTGGCGACGGTGCCCACCCCCCCACGGGTGGGGTCCCGGGCCCACCGGGTCGACGGGGCGGCGGCGAGCAACACCTCCATGAGCCCGTTCACCGGGGCCGTGTCCGAGTGCAGGTCGGCCTCGAGCTCCAGATCGCCCCGGGCCACCATGACCGCCATACCGTGATCGCCGAGCGTCCCCGACACGATCACCGCGTCCCCGGGGCGCACGAGGTCGGCACCGAGGCGGCGGCCGGGCGGCACCGATCCCATCCCCGCCGTCGTCACGTACAGGCCGTCGGCCGCCCCCTTGTCCACCACCTTGGTGTCCCCGGTGACGATGGCCACCCCGGCCGCCCGGGCCGCCTCGGCCATGTCGGCCACCACGGCACGCAGCTCGTCGACGGGGAAGCCCTCCTCTATGACGAAGGCCGCCGCCAGCCACCGGGGTCGGGCACCCGTCACAGCCAGGTCGTTGACGGTGCCGTGCACGGCCAGGTGGCCGATGGACCCCCCGGGGAACCGCAGGGGCCGGACCACGAACGAGTCGGTGGTGAAGGCCACGCGGTCGCCCGCCGGCAGCTCGACCACGGCGGCGTCGGTGAGCGGGTCGCCGGGCCTGGCCCCGAAGGCCTCCAGGAAGACCGAGTCGATCAGGGCCGCCGACGCCTTGCCCCCGGCGCCGTGGGCCAGCGTGACGACCTCGTCGCGCAGGCGGGGGCGGCGGCGGCGGAAGGCCTCGACGCGCTCCATGACGGCCGCCTCGCGGCCCGACTCGGCGGATCCGGCCGCCGGCGCGGCGGCGCCGTCGCCCGTCGTCATCGCCGCGCCACCGTCTCCCCGAGGAGCCGCTGGAGCGCCGTCCACAGCGCCAGCGCCAACGCGTCCTGGGTCTCCTGGACACGGTGCACGCTCGACGACGGGACCACCAACAGGTGGTCGAGGCACCGGGAGGCGGCCATGGAGCCTCCGTCGTGCCCGGCCAGGCCGAGCGTGAGCAGCCCGCGGCGACGGGCCTCTTCGAAGGCCAGCAGCAGGTTGACGGAGCTTCCGCTGGTGGAGAAGCCGACGACCATGTCGTCGGGGCCGGCGAAGGCGATGACCTGGCGGGAGAACACCAGATCGAAGCCCACGTCGTTGCCGAGGGCGCTGAGGACGGCCTCGTCGGCGACGAGCGAGCGCGCCGGCAGGGGCCGTCCGTACGGCGGGCCCGAGAACAGTGCGGCCAGGGCGGCGGCGTCGGTGGCGCTCCCGCCGTTGCCGGCGGTGAAGAGCCGGCCGCCGCGCTCGAAGCGCCGGGCCATGGCCTCGGCCGCACGCTCGATGGCGGCCTCGAGGCCGGCCAGGGTGGCCGTGCGCAGCCGCCCGCTGTCGGCCGCCTTGGCCGCAGCGGAGCGCGTCAGATCTTCGAGCAGGCCGGCGGCGTCACGCTCGTCGGCCTCGATGAAGGGATAGAGGAAGCCGGTCCCTTCCGGGGTCACGTGCCTCCGTCCGGGATCACGTGTCCTCGCCGACGACGGCGACGGCCGAGCCGGCGTGGACGAGGACGAGCCCGCCGGGCGACGGCACGTCGATGAGCGTCACGTCGACGTCCTCGAGCCGCCCCGCGCTGCGCACGCTGGCCCTGTTCCCGGGGAGGACGGCCACCACCTCGGCCAGCCGGCCCTCGTCGGAGCACGTGACGCACATCCCCTCGGCACCGGTTTCGGGCACGGCCGCGAGCAGGCCCGGATGCTCGAAGCAGACCTGGGTGAGCTCCCACAGCAGGTGGTAGACGAGGACGAAGCCGCCCCCGTAGGCGGCGTCGACGACGTCGGTGTCGAGCCACAGCACGTGGTCGGCGGCACCGGGCGCGGGGCGCCACGGCCCGGCGCCGATCCACACCGTGTGCAGGCCCCAGGCGGGGGCGTGGCGCATCACGGCGGCGACGTCCCCGTCGTCGGCGGGCGCCACCGCCACCACGACGTCGCCGGCCCGGGCGGCCAGGCGCAGGGCGGCCACGACGTCGCGGCCCACCAGGCACGTGGCCGGCAGGGCGCGCTTGCCCACGATGACGGGATGGACGAACTCGACCGCCACGTGCCGGGCGTGGGCAGGCCAGCTCGGCGAGATGGACCACAGGGTGGCACCCGAGGCGAAGCGGCGGGCGATGGTCAGGGCCGACGTGGCCACGTCTCGCCACCACCCGTCGGTCTGGGAGCGTGCGCCCACCGTGACCTCTCCTCATGTGCGCCGGGGAACGCCGCCGATGCTAGGCGCCCCACGGCGCGACGGCACCCGGTGCACCGTGCGGTACGGCCGGGCGGGCCGGGCAGCGACGGCCCGCATCCGGGGCCGGGACCGGCCCGCGCCAAATCAATACATTCGCACAACGTCGAAGAGGAAAGCCCTGATCACGGGGTATACCCCGTTACGATTTTCTGCGGTGGGTGCTCTCGGCCGAACAGAACGGCCGTCATCGCTGACGCATGCGCTGCCGTCGCGTGCCGGTGAGGACGGGCCGCATGTCGACCTGCGGTCGGTCGCGCCTCCGGCCCTGGCCGCGGTGGCAGCACCGGTGGCCGGTCGGTCCCCCGCGCCGGCGGGCCCGCTCCCTGTCACGGCCGACCCCCGCCCCGGGGACGTGACCGTCCCGGCGGGCCCTGACACCACCCGGCGCGGCGGCCGGCGCCGTCGTGCCCGCACTGCTCCGGGCACCCGGACCCCGGGCCTGTCGGCGGTGGCGTCCCCCGCCCCGACCCACGAGGCGCCCTCCCACGACGAGGCGCACTCGATCGACGGCGCCACCTCCCACGTCGGCGCGACCTCCCCCACCGGCAGGGTCGGGGTCCTCGACGAGGTGAGGGTGCAGACGGTCCGGGTTGGTGTGGCGTCCACCGCAGGGGTGCTCCTCGTCCTGTGCCTCTACGCCGTGCTCCCCGGGCACTACCCGCTGTCGACCGTGCCGTTCTTCGTCCTCGTCGGCCTGGCCATGGTGGGCACGGTGCCAGTGGCCCTGCTGCCCTGGGAGGGCCTGGCGCGGCGCGGCTACATGATGAAGGCCCTCTACACCTGGGCCGTGTTCGACATCGCCCTGATCGCCCTGGGCATCGACCTCACCGGTGGCAGCCATTCCGACCTCTACCTCGTGTACGTGCTGCAGTGCCTGTTCCTGGCCGGCGTGTCGTATCCACGCCGGGCCCGCCTGACCCTGACCATCGTCACCGTCGGGGCCTACGTGGTATCCCTGGCCGCGTCGGGTTGGCACATCGGTGCCGCCGTCCTCGTGCTGCGACTGGGGATGATCGTGGCCACGGCAGGCGCCGCCGACTCGATCTCGGTGCAGCTCACGAAGGAGCTGCTGTTCCGCGAGCGCGCCACCACCGAGCACGAGCAGCGGGCCGCCCTGTGGAGCCGCGTGGCGGGACTCGGGCGTGAGCTCGACGCCCTCGACAAGGACTCCATCCTGTCGTGGGCGGTGGACGCCGTCAGCCAGCTCGGCTTCGAGGCCGCCAACGTGTGCGAGATCCTCGACGACGGCCGCCACTTCCGGGTCGTGCACGCCCACGGGCTGCCCGACGATTACGTCCGCCACATCCAGCCGGCAGACCGGGGCATGACCGCCTACGTCCTCGAGCAGCGCCGCACGGTCGTGGTCCACGACTACCACGAGCACGACCGGGGTCACCCCGTGCTGCGGGCCGACGGCTTTCGCACCGTCGTCGCCGCCCCGCTGTGGGTGGACGGGGAGATCGCCGCCGCGCTGGTGGGCGGAACCCGGGTCACGCGCACGGTCGAGGACCACGAGATGGCCGCCTTCGAGCTGCTGGCCACCCACGCCGGCCACGGTCTCGAGGGCGCCCGCAGGCTGGCCCACGAACGGCGCGACGCCGACCACTTCCGCTCGCTCATCGAGTCGGCGCCCGACGCCATGATCGTCATGAGCACCGACGGCATCGTCCTGGAGGCCAATCACCAGGTGGGCCAGCTCTTCGGCTACGGACCCGACGAGCTGCCCGGCACCGACGTCGCCCGGCTCCTCGCCGACGAAGGGCGCCAGGTGCTGCACGACGCCCGCCTGGACCTGGCCCACCACCCGCGGACGAAGGTGGTGGGCGGCACCGAGGACGTGATCGGGGTGAGCAAGGACGGCACGGCATTCCCCATGGAGCTCGTCCTCGGACCCATCGAGACACCCGAGGGGCTCGTGATCACCGCCACCGTCCGCAACGTGTCCGAGCGGCGGGAGTTCGAGCGCCGTCTGGCCCACCAGGCCACCCACGACCACCTGACCGGCCTGCCCAACCGGGCACACTTCGTCGGCCGGTTGGCCGACGCCCTCGCCGGGGCCGAGCTGACCGGCCCGCCGGTGGCGGTGTGCTTCCTCGACGTCGACCACTTCAAGTACGTGAACGACAGCAGGGGCCACCCCACCGGGGACGAGCTCGTGGTCCAGGTGGCGCGGCGCATCGCCGCTACCGCACATCCCGGCGATCTGGTGGCGCGTTTCGGTGGCGACGAGTTCGCCGTGCTGGTCGCGGCGCCGGGCGACCGCAAGGGGGCCGTGGCCTACGGCTGGCGCCTGCTCGCCGCGTTCGACCGGCCCTTCGTGCTCGACGGGGTGGAATGCTTCGTGTCGGCGAGCGTGGGCGTGGCCCTGGGCGGGCGCGGCGACGATCCCGACGACGTGCTGCGCCAGGCCGACGCGGCCATGTACCACGCCAAGCAGGGCGGTCGGGCCCGGGTCGAGGTCTTCGACGAGACCCTGACCGCCCGGGCCGCGGCTCGGATCGAGATCGAGTCATCGCTCCACCAGGCCCTGCTCGGCGACCAGTTGTCGGTCGCGTACCAGCCGGTGGTCGCCATCGACTCCGGGGACATGGTCGGGGTCGAGGCCCTCGTGCGGTGGGAGCACCCCGAGCGGGGCATGGTGCCCCCGCTCGAGTTCATCCCCATCGCCGAGGAGTCCGGGCTCATTCTGCAGATCGGGCGGTGGGTGCTGGTGCGCGCCTGCACCCAGGCCGCCGAATGGATCACAAGGTTCGGCAACGCCTCGGGTTTCTCCGTCAGCGTGAACGTGTCGAACCGCCAGCTCGAGCACGACCGGATGATCGCCGAGGTGGCCGCGGCCCTCGACGAGAGCGGCCTGCCGCCGGGCTGCCTCGTCCTCGAGATCACCGAGAGCTTCTTCATCCGCGACCTGGAGGCGTCGGTCCGTCGCCTCCAGGCGCTGCGCAACCTGGGGGTGCGCATCGCCATCGACGACTTCGGGACCGGGTTCTCCTCGCTCAGCTCCCTGTCGCGTCTGCCCATCGACGTGGTCAAGATCGACAAGTCCTTCGTCGACGCCCTCGGCACCCGGTACGACGCGGTGATCGGGGCCGTCATCGAGGTGGGTGGCGCCTTCGACCTCACCGTGGTGGCCGAGGGCATCGAGCAGCGCGAGCAGCGCGACCGGCTGGCGGACCTGGGGTGCCGCTTCGCCCAGGGCTACTACTTCAGCAAGCCGGTGGCCCCGGCCGAGATCGAGCGGCGCTTCATCACCGCTCCCTGAGCGCCCGACTACCGGGGGTTGATGCCCCAGCGCCCGGCCCATGACGTACCGGGCTCGAGGCGGACCAGGTCGGTGCCGGAGCGGAGCGCGTCCGGTGGGCACGTCATGGGCTCCACCGCGATGGCCCGGCGGCGGCGCTCGGGCGGCTCCAGGGTGTCCCCCGTGTACACCATGACGTAGCCGAAGCTGTCGTCCATCCACAGCGTGACTCCGCGGCCGCCCGGATCGTCCACGTCGACGCGCGCCATGCCGTCGTCGTCACGCTGCAGGTCGGTGAAGGCGGTGTCGAGCCGTGTCGTCCCCACCCAGCGCGGTGTGCGGAAGTCGAGCTCGGAGCCGGCCACGGCACTGCTCGACGTGGGCAGGCCGCGCTCGTCGGTCACGAGCCGGCGCCGCGCCGGCACGAGCAACGAGGCGGTGTCGATGGTCGACGTGGACACCGACAGGTAGGGGTGGAATCCCATGCCGAAGGGCGCCGCCACGGTGTCGAGATTGGTGGCGGAGGCGCTCACGGTCAGGCCGTCGCGACCGAGCCGGTACTCCACCCCGAGCGACACCTGCCACGGGTAGCCCGGCTGGGGGTACAGGACACAGCCCAGGGCCAGGACGTTCTGGGCCCGGGACTGCACCTGCCACGGCACCCACCGGACCAGCCCGTGGATGGCGTTGTGACGCTCGGGCTCGTCCAGGGCGGCCTGGGCGTTGCGGTCCTCGAAGCTGTAGCGGCCGTCGCCCAGCCGGTTCGGCCACGGCGCCAGCACCTGGCCGCGCCCCGCCGCGCACATCTCCCCGGCGCCGAATCCGTCGAGCACCTCGGCACCGTCCACGGAGTAGGAGCGCAAGGTGGCGCCCACCTCGGCGACGACCACGCGCTGGCGGCCGTGGCCGATGTCGTACTGCGCGCCGGAGGGTGCGCTCGTGTCGGTCTCGGTCAAGGCCACGTGGGTCGCTCGCGTCGCTCGTCGGGTGGGTACCGCACGCCGTCGCAGCTGGCCGGAGCCGGAAGAGGAGCGCGCGGGCACCGGTATGGTAGACGCGGCAGGTCCCATCAGCGCCGACCGATGGGCCGCGATCGGAGCACCTGTGCGGATCCTGGTCACCAACGACGACGGCGTGCGCGCCCCGGGGATCGCCGCGCTGGCGACCACCGCTGCGGCCACCGGGCACGACGTGGTGGTGGTCGCCCCGCTCATCGACTACAGCGGGTCGGGCGCGGCGGTCGGGCCCGTGCACTCCCGGGAGGGCGTCGACTACGAGGCCCACGTCATCGACGGGCTCGCCCACATCCCCACCTACGGGATCGACGGGCCCCCGGCGCTGGCCGTCATCCTGGCCTGCGTGGGCGGGTTCGGTCCGCGCCCCGACATCGTGCTGTCGGGCATCAACCACGGTGTCAACGTGGCCCGGTCGGCCATGCACTCCGGCACGGTGGGCGCGGCGCTCACCGGAGCCCATTTCGGGCTCCGGTGCCTGGCCGTGTCGATCCGCTGGGGCGACGATCCCGTGCCGTGGGACACCCCGGCGACCCTGGCCGGTGCCCTCGTGCCGGTCCTGGCCGGCTCTCCGCCGGGGACCACCCTCAACCTCAACGTGCCCAACGTCGCCCTCGACGCCCTGCCGGGGCTCCGCCGCGGGCGGCTGGGGCGGGGCGGCACCATCCGCTCGGCGGTGCACGTGGCCGGCCAGGGGAACGCTCCCCTCCCCCACGTGGCCCTGCCCCTGGGGCCGAGCGGGACCCTGCGCCTCGACCTCACCCTCCCGGGCACGAGCCAACGGGTGCAGCCCGACACCGACGCGGGGCTACTCGCCCGCGGCTACGCCTCGCTGACCGCCCTGGTCGGTGTGAGCGACGCGGGGTCGCCGGCCGACGACATCGCCGACGCCGCGTTGGAGGCGCTCTACGCCGTGCCCGGGGTAAGCCCCGGCGCCGAGCCCGGCGACGGGACCGAGGGCGGTCGGACCCCCGACTGAGGGCTCGGGCACTCGTTGCCCCGGTTACCCATCCTCCAAGAGAAGTGCCTGGTCAGAGCGCCGTGGGCGGCGGCGGTCGCACCACCGAGTGGCGGGTCGCCACCCAGGGTGCTTGCGCGTCCGTGCACAAGCGCTAAGGTGACGGCCAACTCAAGCCACGGCTGAGTCCACGCGACAGCAGCGGAGGCTGTCGCCCGGGTCCCCAGGGCCCTGCTCATGTGGACCACCCCGGCCACCCACCGCTTGGCGCGGCGCGCGCCGGCGGCGTCCGGTCTCCGCGTGTGCCCACGCCCTGCCCGCCGACCCCGCCGCGCCCAGCCCGAGGAGGAAGTGCCTAACGCCGAACCCAGGGTCGCTCCGTCCGCACCTCGTTCGGACCTTTGTCAGTCCAGGGCCGCCCGCCCTCCCCGGCGCCGGCTCCGCGAGACGAATGCTCTCCGACGGGCGCACCCGCATTCCCAAGCCCACCTGGAGCCCTACGGGGATCCCGTGAACTTCCAAGGAGGCGCAAGATGCGGAAGCACCGACTCTACGGCGTTGCCTTCGCCGTGCTGCTCGGAATGGGTCTCGTGACCCAACGTCCGGGCACTCCACATCATGCCGCCGGTGTCGACCTCGGTCGCACCGGCATCCGACTGGCGTCGGCGGCCCTGCCCGTCGACGCCCGACCAAGCATCACCCCGACCCTCGACGCGAGGTCGGGCCTGATCCTGCTGCGCCCCGGCGGAAGCAGGCTGGTGGCGGCGGTGTGGTCCTGGCGGCGGTATATCGACACCCCGCCGACCCCGCCCGCCCCGCCGGCCCCGCCGGTCCCGCCCGCTCCGACGGTGCCCGTCACCGCCGCCCGGGNGGTCACCACCCCGGCACCCCCACCGCGCGCCGTCGTGATCATGACGCCGGCCGTGGTGAGCACCCCCAGCGCGGCACCGGCCACCAACGGCAACGTGTGGGCGGTCCTGCGCCAGTGCGAGTCGGGGGGTGACTACAGCGAGAACACCGGCAACGGCTACTTCGGCGCCTACCAGTTCAGCCTGGCCACGTGGCGGGGGCTCGGGCTGGGCGGACTGCCGTCCCAGGCTCCGGCGGCGGTGCAGGACCAGGCCGCCCGGCGCCTGCAGGCCCGCAGCGGCTGGGGCCAGTGGCCGTCGTGCGCACGCCGGCTCAGGCTGGCGTGAGCACGATGCGGCATCGACGGTGATGACGTGGGCCCCGAAACGGGCCAGGTAGGGTCGATCCCGTGACCAGCTCGGGCCGCGGGAGCACGACACCTGCCACTCGACGGGCGCCGGACCGGGACGCCAGCACGTCCGGCTCCGGCGTGGGCGGGACGACCCCCGCCCCGTCGCGCCCGTGGTGGCGTGTGCCGTGGTGGCGGCCCCTGGTGGCCTTCGACCGCACCGTGGGCGGCCCCGCGGCGCGCATCGGGGCCCTGTTCGAGCGCCGCCCCTTCGCCGAGGGGACCATCGAGGTCGACGGTCTGCGCCTGTACTACGAGCGCCACGGCGAGGGCCCGCGGGTCCTCGTCTTCCTGCACGGGCTGCTCCTCGACACCCAGCTGAGCCGGCGCCTCGCCGCCGACCTGGCCGAGCGGGGCATGCAGGTGCTCCTCCTGGACCTGCCGGGCCACGGCCGGTCCGACAAGCCCCGGCACGCCTCGGCCCACCGCATGGACTCCTACGCCCACTACGTGGTGGCGCTCCTCGACGAGCTCGGCATCGACAAGGCCGTGGTGGGGGGCGTCTCCCTGGGCGCCAACGTCACGCTCCAGGTGGCGGTGCAGTCCCCGGACCGCGTCCAGGGGCTGCTGATCGAGATGCCGGTCCTCGAGTGGGCCGTCCCCGTCGCCGCCTTGATGTTCGTGCCCGCTCTGCTGGGCGTGCACTACGCCGCCCCGGTGGTGCGGGCGGTGGCGGCGACGGCCCGCCACCTCCCCCGGACCGGCATCCCCGCCCTCGACAGCGTCCTCACCACCTTGACCCTCGAGCCCGAGGAGGCCGCGGCCGTGCTCCACGGCATGCTGGTGGGGCCGATCACCCCGACCTACGAGGAGCGACACACCATCACGGTGCCGACCCTGGTCATCGGGCACAAAATCGACTTCATCCACCCCTTCACCGACGCCGACCACCTGGCCCGCCAGCTGCCGAGCGCCCGACTGCTCCAGGCCCGGTCCCTCCTCGAGCTGCGCGTGGCCCCCGACCGGCTCACCGCCGAGATCGCCGACTTCCTCGACGACGCATGGCGCCTGCCCGCCCCGGACCTGGGCCGGACCCGGGGGGCCCGACCCGCCTGACACCGGGGGCCCCGACCCGCCTGACACCGGGGGGCCCGACCCGCCTGACACCGGGGGGCCCGACCCGCCTGACACCGGGGGTGTCGTCGCCCGATCCCGAGGACCCGACCGGCGTGGCCCCGACGCCGTCGCTCAGCGGCGGGGCTCCCAGGCGTCGGGGTCCTCGGTCAACTTGGCCACCGACCGGGGGAGGTGCCCGGCCACCACGTCGTCGAGGGTGACCCGCTCGAGCACGTTGCGCATGCTGGCCCGCACCGCCACCCACACGTCCTGGAGGTGGACGGCCGCCCCCTCGTAATGGGCGGCCTCGGGCCGGAGCCCCCGCACCTCGGCCAGCGGGCCGTCGAGGGCCCGCATGACGTCGGCCACGCTGATGTCGTTGGCCGGCCGGGCCAGGCGGTAGCCGCCCTCGGCCCCGCGCTGGCTCGACACGATGCCGGCCCGGCGCAGGTCGATGAGGATCGCCCCCAGGAACCGGGTGGGCAGTTTCTGCTCCTCGGCCAGGGCGTCCGCCGTCGCCGCCTCCCCCCGATCGGCCAGCGCCAGCAGGGCCCGCATGCCGTAATCGACCTTGGCCGGAATGTGCACGACCGGGATTCTGCCCGCCCCCGGGCCGCGGCGCCCGTCGTGACCATGACTGGACAGGGCCCGGGGTCCACTCCTACTATTTCTATCAATTCGCTCTGATTACTCGGGAACGGGGTCGGCGATCCCCTCAGGGGGCCGACGGAGCGGGGGGGCGCCGGCACGGGCCGGTCAACGAGAGGAGCCTCGGTGCATCTTCCAGTCGTCACAGGTCCATCCCGTCGGGGGGCCTGTGGTCCCCGACACCACCGTCGGGTGCGAGGGTCCGTCCCCGTCCTGGGCCTGGCTCTGGCGGCGCTGCTGGTGGCGTCGTGCAGCTCGACCCCGGCGGCGTCCAAGAAGAACCCCCCCAAGGCGACCACCACGACGGTGACGACCCCGAGCGCCACCTCGACCACCGCCGCCGCACCGGCGGCGACCACGACCACCGCCGCCCACGCCGCCACGCCCACCACCGCCAACGCCGCCACCGCGGCACCCGCCGCGCACACGGCGGCCACCCTGGCGAGCGCCTGCTCCACCACGGGCGGCGCCCTGAGCGCCACGTGCGACACCCAGTCCCCGTCGCTCCAGCTCACGGGGGCCGGGGCCAATTCCATCCAGCCCTTCTTCGCCCGCGCCTTCTACTACTTCAACCAGGCCGACCACGGCGTGAGCGTGAACTACTCACCCGCCGGCAGCAGCGTGGGCGTCAGCGACATCGAGCAGAACACCGTGCAGTTCGGCGACTCCGAGATCCCCATCAAGACGCCGGCCAGCGGGACCGGGGGCAACATCCTGCAGATCCCCGTCGACCTGGGCGGGGTGGCCCTCAGCTACGACGTGCCGGGACTGTCCGGCGGTCTCAAGCTCGACGGGCCCACGCTGGCGGGCATCTTCCTCGGCAAGATCACGACGTGGAACGACCCCGCCATCGCCGCCCTCAACCCGGGTACGAGCCTCCCGTCGACGAAGATCGTGGCCGTGCACCGGGCCGACTCCTCGGGCCCGGGCTACGACCTGGACCAGTACCTGATCGACACCGCCGGCACCGCCTGGACCAGTTCCGCCGCCGGCTCGACGCCCTCGACCAAGTGGCCCATCACCAACGTGGGTGTGGGCGAACAGCTCAACACCGGCGTGGCCAGCTTCATCCAGCAGACCCAGGGCGCCATCGGCTACGTCGAGTACGCCTACGCGCTCCAGGCCAGCTTCACCAACGCCGCCATCGAGAACCAGGCCGGTGCCTTCGTGACGCCGTCGCAGACGAGCATCGCCGATGCCGGCGCGCAGGCGAGCAACCTGAGCGGCTCGAACTTCAACATCATCGACGGTCCGGGGTCGGCGACGTACCCGCTCGCCAACTTCAGCTGGACCCTCCTCTACCAGAAGCAGTCGAACACCACCCTCGGGGTCGTGCTGGGCAAGCTCTTCGACTGGGTCACCACCACCGGTCAGGACCAGGCCAAGGCGCTCGGCTATTCGCCCCTGCCCGCCAACGTGGTGACGCTCGCCCACCAGACGCTGCTGCAGCTGGAGAGCTCGTCGGGCAAGGCGCTGTTCTCGTGAGGCCGTGACCTCGACGCTGCTCGAGGAGGTCCCTCCGCCGCGCCTCACGCCGGTGGCGGGAGTGAACGAGGCCCTGCAGCGGCGGCGGGCCCGGCCCGGCGGCCGGGTCTACGCCGCCCTGCGCTGGGCGGGGGCGACGATCTTCGCGGCCGTGGTGGTGGGGCTCGTGGTGAGCCTCCTCACGTCCTCGAGCCAGGCCTTCGCCCACTCGGGCATCGGCTTCTTCTGGTCGGGCACCTACAGCCCGTCGAAGGACCAGTACCCGACGGGCGTGTTCATCGTCGGGACCCTGGTGACGACGGCCGTGGCCGTGGCCCTGGCGGTGCCGATCGGCATCGCCACCGCCGCGTTCCTCTCCGAGGTCGCCCCCCGCTGGATCGCCACCCCCCTGTCCATCGCCGTCGACCTCATCGCCGCCGTCCCGAGCATCGTGGTGGGCCTGTGGGGACTCCTCGTCCTGAGCCCGGCCTTCGCCCATCACGTCGAGCCCTTCCTGAAGACCGTTCCCGTGGTGGAGTGGCTGTTCCACGGCACCGCCCTCGGCCCGAGCATGCTCCTGGCCGGGGTGGTGCTGGCCGTCATGATCCTCCCCACCATCGTGGCGCTGTCGCGCGCCGCCACGGCCAGCGTCGACGTGGCCGACCGCGAGGCCGCCCGGGCCCTCGGGGGCACGCGGTGGCAGGTGATCCGCACGGCGGTGGTGCCCGGGGCACGCACCGGCATCGAGGCCGCCGTGTTCCTCGCCATCGGCCGGGCCATGGGCGAGACCATCGCCGTGGCCATGGTGATCGGCAACAGCTACACGATCCCCCACTCCCTGCTCTCGCCGGGGTCGACGCTCGGGTCGGCCATCATCAACAACTTCGGCGAGGCCAACCCCGGGCTCGACCGCGCCTCGGTCATGGGCCTCGTGGTGGTCCTCCTCGTCATCACCGCCCTCGTCAACGTGGGGGGCCAGCTGCTGCTGCGCTCCCGGACCCGGACCGCCGGCACCCGGCCGTGACGTCGGTCGCCGTGCCGGGCGCCCCGGCGCCGGTGGTGGCCGCCATCGGAGCGCGTCGCGACTACGTGCGCGAGCGGGCCCGGCGGTCCCTGGCCCGGCGCCGCCTCACGAGCCGGGTGGCGGTGGGACTGTGCGTGGTGGCGGTGGCGATCTCGCTCGCCCCGCTCGTGGCCCTCGTCACCGACACCGTGAGCCGGGGCGTCCGCGTGCTGTCGGCCAACTTCCTGACGCACGTCCCGACCCCGCCCGGCATCCCCGGCGGCGGCATCTCCAACGCCATCGTGGGGTCCGTGATCATCGTCGCCCTGGCCTCGGCCATGGCCATCCCGGTGGGGATCGCCGCCGCCCTGTTCCTCTTGGAGCGGTCGGGCCCGATCGCCAACGCCCTGCGCCTGGTGGCGGACATCATGGCCGGGGTGCCCTCCATCGCCATCGGCATCTTCGCCTTCGCCGTGCTCGTGCCCCCGGGCGGGTTCCTGTCGCTCGGCCACTACTCGGGACTGGCGGGGAGCGCGGCCCTGGCGGTGCTGATGCTGCCCATCGTGGTGCGGGCCAGTGAGACGGCCATGCGGTCCGTGCCCCGCGACCTGTGGGAGGCCGGCCTGGCCCTCGGGGTGCGGCGGTCCCGGGTGGTGCGGTCCGTGGTGCTGCGCGGTGCGCTGCCGGGGCTCGTCACCGGCAACCTGCTCGCCATGGCGCGCGCCGTGGGAGAGACGGCGCCCCTGCTGTTCACCGCCATCGGGACCGAGCTGTTCACCGCCAGCCCCCTCCAACCCATGGCCGCCATGCCGCTCGTCATCTACGAGGACGGGACCCAGGCCCTGCCGGCCGCCCAGCAGATCGCCTGGGGGACGGCGCTCGTGCTCCTCACCCTGGTCCTGGTGCTGAGCATCGTGGCCCGGCTGGTGGCGGCCCGCCTGAACCGCCAGGCGGGACGGGTATGACGACCACGAGCCCGGTCGACCCCGCCGACGGCCCCGCCGGCACCCTGGACACGGCTCCGGGCCCGGACGTCACGGCGGCCAGCGCCACGGACGCGGCCGCCGACAGCACCGCGGGCGGGGCCGCCGTGTCGCTGCGCGACGTGAGCGTCAGCTTCGGCCGGCACCGGGTGGTGCGCGACGTGACCCTCGACCTCCCCCCCAAGCGGGTCACCGCCCTGGTGGGCCCATCGGGGTGCGGCAAGACCACCATCCTGCGCGCCATCAACCGGCTGCACGACGACACCGGGGGCACGGTGAGCGGTCAGGTCCTGGTGGGCGACCTCGACGTGTACGCCCGCGACACGAGGCCCGAGCTGGTGCGCAGCCGGGTCGGCATGGTCTTCCAGCGTCCCAATCCCTTCCCCACCATGAGCATCTTCGACAACGTGGTGGCCGGGCTGCGCCTGAACGGCGTGCGCTCCAAGGCCGTCCTGCGGGAGGCGGCCGAGTCGGCCCTGCACCACGCCGCGCTGTGGGACCTGGTGAAGGACCGCCTCCACTCCCCGGCCGTCAAGCTGTCGGGCGGCCAACAGCAGCGCCTGTGCATCGCCCGGGCGCTGGCGGTCGAGCCCGAGGTGCTGCTCATGGACGAGCCCTGCTCGGCGCTCGATCCCATCGCCACGGCCAAGATCGAGGAGCTCATCACCCACCTGGCCACCGAGGTGACCATCGGCCTCGTGACCCACAACATGTTCCAGGCCACCCGGGTGTCGCACTACACGGCCGTGTTCCTGCTGGGCGAGGACCGGGCCACGGGCGAGCTGGTCGAACACGGCCCCACGGCCGAGATCTTCGACTCCCCCCGCGACCCCCGGACCAGCGCCTATGTGTCGGGCAAGGTGGGCTGAACCCGGTCCCGGGGATCCGGCCCCGACGGGGCGGCCCAGGGTCGGGGCGCCCGGGCCGCTCGCTCGGGCGCCCCGCCCGCCGGTCAGGGCGTGGCGGCCAGACCGACCACCGACACCGGTCGGGACAGGGAGACCCCACCCGCGGCCAGTTCGGAGGGCAGCGACCCGAAGTAGGAGGCGTCGCCGAAGCCGAACACCCCGCCGTCGCCCCCGACCAGCCAGTAGCCCTTGCCGTCCTGGGTGGCGTCGATGCCCACCACCGGGGCGTTGGGGACGATCCCGCTCGTGAGCGCCGATCCGACGAACAGCGCGTCGCCGAACCGGGAGACGGCCCCGTCGGACTGGGCGATCCAGTAGCCCTGCCCGTCGGGGGTGGTGGCCAGACCCACGACCGGCGAGGGAACAGGGCCCCCGAGGAGGGTGGGCTCGTTGCCGAAGTAGCCGGCGTCGCCGAAGGCGAACACGCCACCGTCGGCACCGAGGAGCCAGTAGCCCTGGCCGTCGGGGGTGGGCGTGATGCTCACGACGGGCGATGCCGGCGTGACCTTCAGGGCCGGCAGCGAGCCGAAGTAGCCCGCACCGCCGAAGGCGAACACCCCGCCGTCCGCCCCCACCAGCCAGTAGCCCTTGCCACCGGGCGCGGCGGCGATGGCCGTCACCGGGGCGTGGAGCTTGGCGCCGGTGCCCGGGAGCGACCCGAAGAACCCGGCCGTGCCGTAGGCGAAGATCCCGCCGTCGGCCGAGGCCAGCCAGTAGCCCTTGCCGTCGGGGGTGGGGGCCACGCCCACCACCGGGGCCTGCAGGGTGGTGCCCGACGCGGCCGGTGAGCCGTCGACGGTGGCACCGGCGAACCCGAACACGCCGCCGGCGGCGGTGGCCAGGTAGTAGCCCGTGGGCGCGGCAGGGAGGGCGGATGCCGGACCGGCCGGGCCGAGGGCCGCGCCGCCGACGCCCGCCACGAGGGCGGCGCCCGCCAGCCACCGGCGGCCACGCCCCCGGCGACGACGTCCGCTGCCATGGCGCTCCTGCGACGCCCCTACGTTCCCACGACGTTCCTCGGACACCGGTCGCTCCTATCCGATCGGCGGTCCCGGGCCTGCGGCCACAGGGCCCGCCGATCATTTCCTATTAAAACGCCAGTATTTATAGATTTACTACATACCGCTGTCAAACAGTGCCGCCCGACGCCCGACGGGGGCCGCCCTCGGGACCCGGGTGCTGCGGTCGGGTGGCCCGTCCGGGCACCGGTACCTCCCGGCCCGACCGGCCCGACCGGCCCGACCGGCCCGACCGGCCCGAGAAAGCCCTTGCGCTGCGGGGCCACCCGTCGGATGCTGATGATGACAGCGGCGTCCGTCCTCCAGGCAGCCGGCCTGACCGGGGCCTGCGGGCCCGACGCCGGGCGGTCCCGGAAGGGAGGCGTACCCATGGGGGTGGCCGACAGGACCCGTGAGCGGACCGAGCTCCACTTCAGCGAAGGTGAGCCCGACCTCGAGCCGCCCGAGGAGCTGGCCATCGGCGAGCTGGGCGAGGACGCCATCCTCGAGGAGGAGCTCGACAACGAGGACGTCCTCGAGCAGGACGTGGACGAGGACACCATCGAGGTCACCCTGGAGGACCTCGTCCACGACGGCGACGAGGACGAGGACGAGGTCGACGAGGCCGGCCGGCCGGTGCCGATCGTCCCAGCCGGGTCGACCCGGGCAGGTCGACGGGGGGACCGGGACGAGGACCAGGACGACGTCGACGTCGAGCCGGACGAGAGCCTCGACGTGGTGCTCCTCGACCGCCTGGCCCTGCTCGAGCCGGAACCGGTTGCCGACGACGACGACGAGCCGGAGGGCTCCGGACGGGCGGTGCTCCTCCTCCAGCGCGCCGACCCCGCCGACCCCGGTGACGTGGCGCCGTGCGGATCCGACGAATTCGTGTGCCGGGGCTGCTTCCTCGTCCGCAACCGGGTGCAGCTGGCCGACCCCGGGGTCATGGTCTGCCGCGACTGCGCGACCTGACCGCGACCTGACCGCGACCTGGCGGCGCTCTGACCGCACCGTGTCGATGTCGGCCCAGCGGGCCTGCGAAGAGGCCGCCCCCGGCGAGCCGCAGAACGGACCCGAAAGCCCGTGCTGCTCGCCGGGGGCGGCTGGGGACGCGCCCTAGGTGGGCGGCACTCCAGGCGCAATCCCCAAGGCGTTCACCGGTTCCCCGATGTCAGCCTCATGCCCAGCATGGTCCGGTGGGTGCGGACCCGGCAGGGTCCAAAGTCCCGTAGACGGGCGCCCTCCGGCTCCTGTCGACTACAACGTTGCGCCATGGACGACGCCCCCACACGAGCCGTGACCGGCGTACCACGGCGCAGGCGCACCGTGGCCGTGACGGGATCGGCGTCGGGGATCGGTGCCGCCGTGCGACGACGCATGGAACGCAGTGGCATGCAGGTCATCGGGGTGGACCTGCACGACGCCGAGGTCGTCGCCGACCTGTCGGACCCCGACGGGCGGGCGCTCGCTGTGGCGTCGGTGGGAGAGCGCGCCGGCGGGCGGCTCGACGGCCTGGTGGCGTGCGCTGGCATCGGGCCCCAGGTCCTCCCCGTCCCGTTGATCGCGGCGGTCAACTTCTTCGGCGCTCTCGCCGTGCTCGACGGCGTGCTCCCGTGGCTGGCGGCGGGCGAGGCACCGGCCGCCGTCGCCATCTCCTCGAACTCCGCCACCCTCACGCCCCCCGACGGGGAGCTGCTCGGCCACATGGCGGACGGGGACGAGGATGCCGCTCGGAGCCGAGCCGCCGACCTGGACGGGCCGACGGTCTACGGCACGAGCAAGGCCGCCCTGACGCGCGCCGTGCGCCGCCGGGCCCGGGAGTGGGGCCGGGCCGGCGTCAGGATCAACGCCGTGGCGCCCGGCCCGGTCGACACCCCCCTGCTGGCCGGCGGGCTCGAGGATCCCGTGCTCGGCCCGCTCATCGAATCCCTGCCCATACCCCTCGGACGCCGGGCGTCCCCCGACGAGGTGGCCGCCTGCGTGGGCTTCCTCATCGATCCCGCCAACGGGTACGTGCACGGCGCCGTGCTGTTCGTCGACGGGGGCACCGACGCCATGCTGAACCCCGACCGCATCTGANCGGGCCCGACCCGCTCAGTCCTCGTCGGGACGGGCCCGCTCGCGCTTGCGGACCGATCGCCGGCGCTTGTCCGACAGTCGCCGCGCCCGGGCCGCGGCCGAGGGCGCGGTGGCCACCCGGGGCACCTCCACCCGCAGGGCGTCGGCCAGCCGGCGGGACAGGCGCTCCAGGGCCAGCTGGCGGTTGCGAGCCTGCGAGCGCTCGTCGCCGGCGGCGGCGCGCACCGTCGGGCCCAGCCGGGCGAGCACACGCGTCCGCTGGCGCGGGCCGAGCGACGGCGAGGCGGCCACGTCGAAGACGACCTCCGCCCGCGTGCTGGCCCGGTTGGCGTGCTGGCCACCGGGGCCGCCACTGGGCGTGAAGCGCCACTCGAGCTCGGCCAGGGGGATGACGAGCCCGCGCGTCACCCGCAGCGCGCCGTCGCGCTCGGTGAGCCCGCCGGTCACGTCCGGCCCGGCGCGTCCACGACGGGGTTGGCGAGGACGCCGATCCCCTCGATGTCGATGCGCACCACGTCGCCGGCCACCAGCCAGCGAGGTGGGTCGAAGCCCGCACCCACCCCGGCCGGCGTGCCGGTCGAGATGACGTCACCGGGCTCCAAGGTGAACACCGAGGACAGATACGACAGCTGCTCCCAGCACGAGAAGATCATGTCGGCCGTCGAGGAGTCCTGGCGCAGGTCGTCGTTCACCCACGTCCGCAGGCGCAGGTCGTGCGGATCCTCGACGTCGTCGGTCGTGACGATGCACGGTCCGGTNGGCCCGTGGGTGTCGAAGGACTTCCCGAGCGTCCACGTGGGCGTCCGGTACTGCCAGTCGCGGACCGAGACGTCGTTGAGCACGGTGAACCCCACCACCGCGGTGGGTGCCTCGACCACTGACAGGTGGCGGCACCGGCGTCCCACCACCATGGCCAGCTCGCCCTCGTAGTCCACCTGTCCCGACACGGCCGGGATCTCGATCGCCTCGTACGGTCCGATGACGCAGGTGCGCTGCTTGTTGAACCACACCTGGTGCTCGGGGCGGGTGGCGCCGGTCTCGGCCACGTGGGCCGCGTAGTTGAGCCCGATGCCGAGCACCTTGGGCGGGGCCGGGACCGGGGCCCGCAGCTGCACCTTCCCGAGCGGCCACCGGCGCGCCGCGCCCCCGGCGGCGGCGGCGGCGGCGCGCTCGAGGGCGGCGGGGCCGGCACCCAACAGGTCGGTCATGTCCCCGGGCAGGCCGACGGCCGGATCGGTGAGGTCGATCACCTCGTCGTCGACGATCACGCCGGTGCGTGCGGCGGAGGGCTGTCCCGGTGGGGCGAAGCTCACGAGGCGCATGGCGCCACCGTATCGACAACCCTGGTAAGAGAACAGGGACGGCGGGCGGGTGACGTCACGGGGACGAGCGGGCAGGAGGGCACATGACCGACAGCCTCGAGGGCAAGGTGGCTCTCGTGACCGGATCGTCGAGCGGCATCGGCGCGCAGACCGCCCGAGTCCTCGCCTCCCGCGGCGCGCACGTGGTGGTGAACTCGGCGATGTCGGTCGACGCCGGCCGGGCGCTCGCCGCCGAGCTGCCCGGGGCGACCTACGTCCAGGCCGACATCGCCGACCAGGAGCAGGCCCGGATGCTCGTGCAGCGCACCGTCGACGACCACGGGCGACTCGACATCCTGGTGAACAACGCCGGCACCACCCAGGTGATCCCCCACCCCGACCTCGAGGCGGCCACGCCGGAGGTCTGGCGCCGGATCTTCGACGTGAACGTCATCGGGACGTGGCAGGTGACGGTGGCGGCCGTCCCCCACCTGCGGGCCCACGGCGACAGCGTCGTCGTCAACGTGTCGTCGGTGGCGGCCCACACCACCCGGGGGAGCTCCATCCCCTACGCCGTGTCCAAGGCGGCGGTGAGCCACATGACCGAGCTGCTCGCCAACGTGCTCGGCCCCGACGTCCGGGTGAACGCCGTCGCCCCCGGCCTGGTGGACACGCCCTGGACGGCGGACTGGGACGTCGTGCGCGAGTTCGTCCGAGCCACCGCCCCCTTGCAGCGCTCGGGCTCGCCCGAGGACGTGGCCCAGGTCATCCTGGGCCTCGTCGAGGCCCGGTACGTCACCGGAGCGGTCGTGCTGGTCGACGGGGGCCTGCACCTGCGCTGAGGGCCGGACCCACGTCGCCGGGCACCGCTGCCGTCTCTGATGGGCGCCGGGCACCGCCGCCTCGTCCTGATGGGCGCCGGGCCCCGCCGCCTTGCCATGATGGGCGCCGTGCCCCACTACCGTGCCCCCGCCGCCTCCGACCGCGTCTTCAACACCGTCGTCGCCCGGTTGACCCGCATGGGACTGAGCGTGTGGGGGTCGCGCGTGCTGCGGGTGCGGGGACGGCGCTCGGGAGAGTGGCGCGCCACCCCGGTGAACGTGCTGTCGATGGCGGGCCACCGCTACCTCGTCGCCCCCCGGGGCGAGACACAGTGGGTCCGCAACCTGCGCGCCGCAGGCGGTGGGGAGCTGGTCGTCGGGCGTCGTGTGGAGCCGTTCGTGGCCGAGGAGGTGCTCGTCGTCGAGGACAAGGTGGCGATCCTGCGCGCATACCTGCACCGGTGGAAGTTCGAGGTCGGCCGGTTCTTCGACGGCGTGTCGTCGGCCTCTCCCGACGAGGAGTTACGCCGGATCGCTCCCGAGCACCCCGTCTTCGCCGTCGCGCCGCACCCGTCGCACTGACCCACCGACGCACCGACGCAGAACCAGAACCAGGAGGACAGGTGGACTTCGACATCTGGCTGCCGGCAGCCAACCCGTTCGCCACGCCCGAGATGCTCGCCGCGGTGGCGCGTGAGGCCGAGGCCCGCGCCCTGCACGGCATCTGGGTCGGCGAGCACGTCGTGACCTTCGAGGCCTACGACTCCTCGTATCCCTACGCCGACGACGGGCAGATCCCGCTGCCACCGGGGACGGGCCTGCTCGAGCCCTTCACCACCTTGGCGTTCCTGGCCGCCGTGACCAGCACCGTGCGCCTGGGGACGGCGATGTGCCTGCTCCCCCAGCGCAACCCGGTGTACAGCGCCAAGGAGGTCGCCACGGTGGACTGGCTGTCGGGCGGGCGCGTCGACCTGGGGGTGGGCGTGGGTTGGCTGCGCGAGGAGTTCGACGCCCTCGGGGTGCCGTGGCCGCACCGGGGGGAGCGCACCGACGAGTACCTGGAGGTGCTGCGCACCTTGTGGTGCGACGACCCCTCGTCGTTCTCGGGCGCGTTCTACGAGCTGGCGCCGTGCAACCAGCATCCCAAGCCAATCCAGCAGCCGCACCCGCCCATCCATGTCGGCGGCGAGAGCGACGCCGCCCTACGCCGGGTGGCGCGACGGGGCCAGGGCTGGCACACCTTCAACCGGGCCCCGGGCGATCTCCCCGACGTGCTCGCCCGGCTGGGCCGGTTCCTCGAGATGGAGGGCCGCGCCTTGTCCGACGTCCGGATCACCGTGTGCCCCTACTTCAAGCCCCTCGATGCCGACATCACCGAGCGATATGCCGAGGCCGGGGCCGACGCCGTGTCGGCCATGCTCTTCGCCATGTCGGCCGAGGACGTGCCGGCCGCCTTCGAAGCCCTCGACCCGTGTCTCGAGCGGGCCCGGGCCTGCTGACGCGATCCTCAGGCGCTTCTTGCTCGGCGGCCGAGACCACGGGTCCCGGGACGGGGCGGGACTGCGACCGGGTGGGGAGCAAGGCGAGCACCAGCAGCGCACCCACCCCCACGGCCACCGACCCCACCACCATGGCCAGGTCCATGCCGCTCACGAAGGCCTGGCGGCTCACGGCGGCCAGAGCGGCACCCCGCGCACCTCCCACCATGTGCGCCACCGTCAGGGCCCCGCCGAGCGAGCCGTCGATGACGTGGAGGACGGAGCCCGGGACGTGCTGGTGGGCGAGCACGGTGTCGAGACGCACGGCGTAACGCGTGGCCAGGAGGCTGCCGAGCACACCGACGCCCAGTGCGCCGCCCAACTGCAACGCCGTGCCGTTGGTCCCCGACGCCACCCCGGTGCGCTCCTTCGGCACCGACCCCATCACCGACTCCGTGGTAGGGGCGAAGGCGAGCCCCGTGCCCACGCCGAGCAGCAGGAGTGCCGGCAGCGCGGAGCGGTAGTCGCCGGCCACCGTGGTCCGCGACAGCAGCGCCATCCCCACGGCGATGGTGGCCATGCCCGCGCTCACCACCGGCTTCGTCCCGAGGAAGCGCACGAGGACGCTCGACAGCGGGGCCACCACCAAGATGACGAGGGCCACCGGTCCCACCCGGATCCCGGCCGCGAAGGGGCTGTAGCCGAGGGAGAACTGCAGGTACTGGGTGAGCAGGAACAGCCCGCCCATGAGGGCGAAGATCACGAACGACATGGCCCCGATGGCGGCGCTGAAGCGTGGGAACCGGAAGAACGAGAGGTCCAGCATGGCGTGGGACGAGCGCCGCTCCCACGCCACGAACAGCCCGAGCACCACGATCGCCCCGCCGACGGCACCGAGCACCGGCACCGACGACCATCCCCGGCTGGGTGCCTCGATGATCCCCCACAGCAGCGATCCCATCCCCACCGTGGACAGCACGCCGCCGACGGGGTCGGGTCGCCGGGCGGCCGGGTCCTTCGAATCGGGGACCACGAACAGCGCGGCCAGGGCACCGGCGGCGGCGACGGGGACGTTCACGAGGAACACCGAGCCCCACCAGAAATGGGACAGCAGCCAGCCGCCGACGATGGGCCCCACGGCGATGCCGATGCCGGTGGTGCCGGACCAGATCCCGATGGCGCGCGCCCGGTCCTGCTCGGCGGTGAACACGTTGGTGAGGATGGAGAGCGTGGACGGCATGATGGCCGCACCGCCGATCCCCATGAAGGCTCGCGCCGCGATGAGGCGGTCGGGTGACACGGAGAAGGCGGACAGCGCCGAGCCTGCGGCGAAGACGGCCAGGCCGGCGAGGAGCACGCGCTTGCGCCCCACGTGGTCGCCCACGCTGCCGACCACGAGGAGCAGGCCGGCGAACACCACGGCGTAGGCGTCGACGATCCACTGCAACTCGCTCGACGAGGCGTGGAAGGAGCGGGCGATCGACGGCAGCGCCACGTTCAGGATCGTGTTGTCGAGACTGACGATGAGCAGGCTGGTGCACAGCACCACGAGCACCCACCAGCGTCGTCCGTCGACCACCGGCGCTTCCCCCGTTCCGCCCGGTGACCCGCCGGGCAGGCCCCGGGGCGGGGACAGTTGCGTCGCCATCGCCGTCCTCCCGTCGTCCGCAGGGCCGGCGACCCTCGCCCGGTCGCCCCGCCACTGCCCATCCTCCCCAGGGTGATGGCCTGCCACCAGGGCCGTTGGGCCCCTGGCATCCGGGGTGCCCAAGTCACACAGGTGTAGTTTTGCAGTCACCCCCGGTGACGACTAGACGGAGAGCTGAAATGCAGGACCTCGACGACGGCCTACGGGTGGTACGCAGGAGGCTGTCGGCCGTCCCGGGTGAGGTCCCCGCCGCCGCGTCCCGTCAGAAGTCCTCCGTCGTGCCCGCCCAGCGTCTGCTGGAGGTGGCCTCGGCACTGTCCGACGGCGCCACCAAATTGCACAGCCAGCTCCGTCACCTCGAGCCGGCCGAGCGCGACGCGCTGCTCGACGTCGTGGCCGATCAGGTCACCGTGATCCTCAAGCTGTGGGCCGACCTGGTGCGCGGGGTCGTGTCCTCCGACGCGGCCGGCAGCGCCGACCTCGTCCACACGACGGTGTCGCAGCAAGCCGTGCACGAGCCTCCGGCACCGCCGCGGGCTGACGTCGAGGACCGCGAGGTGGCGAACCACCCCGCCCGGCTGCCGTCGTGGGCGCCGGAGGCACCGCCCCCCCTGGCCCGGCGCGACGAGGTCGGGGGAGGACGCGGCACCGACCGGATGACGCGTGACGAGCTCACCGGTGTGCTCAACCGCACCGCCGGATTCAGCGCCCTGGCCCGCGAGATGGACCGGTGCCGGCGCGGCGGCGAGCGCTTCGTCCTCGGCTACCTGAACGTCGACGGGATGAAGGCGGCCAACGACACACGGGGGCCGCGCGCCGGCGACGAGCTGTTGCGCAAGGTGACCGCCGCCTTGCGGGCCACCTTGCGCTCCTACGACGTCATCACGCGCCTCGGCGGTGACGAATTCCTCTTCTCGCTGCCGGGGGCCGACAGCGACACCGCCGATCTGCGCTTCAAGGAGTTCGCCGTGATCCTGGCCGAGGAGGCCCCCGGGTCGTCGGCCAGCGTGGGCTTCGCCGAGCTCCGTCAGGGAGACAGCCTCGACGACCTCGTGGCGGCGGCCGAGACCGCCATGCTGAAGGGCCGCCGGACCCGGCGCCGGGGCCGGGGCTGAGCCGCTCCACCACGCCGTAGCCCCCGTCGCCACCACCGTGCCCGACTCCCCGCCTGCCGCCGTGCCCGGCGACGTCTCGGTCACCCTCGACGACGGCGTGGCCACCGTCACGCTGCGCCGCCCACCGCACAACCTGCTCACCGAGCCGGCGCTGCGCGCCCTCGCCGACGCGCTGGCCGATCTGGGCGGGCGCGCCCGGGCGGCGATGGTGTGCGCCGAGGGCCGGTCGTTCTGCGCCGGTGCCGACTTCCGTTCCGGTGACGCACCCGACCCGACCGCCAAGGACAGCTTCGAGACCCGCACGTCCGCCTTCTACCGACAGGCGGTGCGGATCTTCGAGTCACCTCTGCCCGTGGTGGCCGTGGTGCACGGTGGCGCCATCGGCGCCGGCTTCGGACTGGCGCTGGCCTGCGACGTGTGCGTGGTGGGCGAGCGGGGCTGGTTCCAGGCCAACTTCGTCCGGTTGGGGATCCACCCCGGCTTCGCGCTGAGCGCCACCCTGCCCCGGGCCGTCGGCCCCGGCCGGGCGTCGGAGCTCCTGCTCACCGGCCGCCGCATCGACGCCGACGAGGCGGCCCGGATCGGCATCGCCCAGCACGTCGCCCCCGCCGGCCAGGAGCTGGAGGTGGCGCGCCGCCTGGCCGGGGACATCGCCGCCGGAGCGCCGCTGGCCGTCGCCTCCACCCGGGCCACGCTGCGCCACGGCCTGGCAGAGGAGGCCGCCGCCGCCATGCGCCACGAGCTCGGGCAACAGGCGGCCCTGGCCGGCACGGCCGACGCCGTCGAAGGGGTGGCCGCCATGCTCGAGAGCCGCCGGCCGGTGTTCGGGGGACACTGACCCGGTCCACGGCCGGGCACAGCCGGGTCCCCGCCGCGGTCAGGTGAATTCGGGCATCACCGTGGTGGCGAACTCCTCCACCCGGGCCCGACCGTCCGCCGGCCAGCCGCACACCAGGTAGCCGATGCCGGCGTCGCGCAGGGCGCGGGCCTGGGCGCGCACCTCGTCCCACGGCTCCGACAGCGACAGCGACGACGCCCGCAGGATGGTGCCGGGGTCGCGCCCGGACGCCTCGGCCAGCCCGTCGAGCTCGGCCGACAACGTGCGCAGCTGCTCGGGGGCGCCGTAGGTGTGCCACACGTCGGCCCACCGCGCCGCCAGCGGCAGGGTGCGTCGGCGCCCCGACCCTCCGATCCAGATCGGGGGGTGGGGGCGCTGCACCGGAAGGGGGTGCATGCGGGCGCCGTCGAGGCGCGCCTCGGTGCCCTCGTAGGACACCACCTCGCCGGTGCACAGGCGGGTGAGCACCTCGAGCTGGTCCTCCAGGCGGTCGAAGCGCCGGCCCGTGGGCGGGAACTCCATGCCGAGCTGGCGGTGCTCGGGCTCGAACCACGCCGCCCCCAGGGCCAGCTCCAGGCGCCCGCCGCTGGCGTGGTCGACCGTGAGCGCCTGGGCGGCCAGGAGCGAGGGGTGCCGGTAGGTGACGCCCGTCACGAGCAGCCCCAGGCGGATGGTGGTCGTCGCCGTCGACAGCGCCGCCAGGGTGGTCATCCCCTCGAAGCAATTGCCCGGGCCCTCGCCGTACATGGGGACGAAGTGGTCGAATCCCCACGCGCCGTCGAAGCCGAGGTCCTCGGCGAACCGGACGCGCTCCACCACCTCGGCGAATTCCATGCGCTGCTGGGCCACGTCCATCCCGAATCGCATGGGAGGACCCTACCGGTGCCGTGCGCGGCCCGCCCCGCTGCGCACGGGGTGCGGCGCGTCGGGCAAGGTGGACGACGTGGATCGCGACACGGTGGAGGTCTACGACCGGCGCGGCGGGCAGTGGGCGGCCAGCCGGCGCCCGGTGCGCCGCGCCCAGGCGCGTGCCTTCGCCCGGCGGGTGCCGGCCGGCGCGCCACGCGTCGACCTGGGGTGCGGGGCGGGGCGCTACATCACCGATGTCGGCGTTCCCGCCGTCGGCCTCGACGCCTCGGCCGGCATGCTCGAGCTGTGCCGGCGCCAGTCGCCGTCGGTCCCCCTCGTGCGCGGCGACCTCGAGGCGCTCCCCTTCGGACCGCGTTCGCTCGCCGGCGCGTGGGCCAACATGAGCTATCTGCACGTGCCCGCCGACCGTCTGCCCGCCGCGCTGGCCGACCTGCACCGTGCGCTCGCCATCGCCGCCCCGCTCGACGTGCAGGTGCTGGCGGGCGAGTACGAGGGCCGGGCATTGCCCGCCGACGACGTGGGCGGGCGGTTCTTCGCGTCGTGGACGCCCGAGCGCTTCGACGACGTCCTCACCGGCGCCGGCTTCGCGGTGCGGCGCGTGGCGGTGGACGGCGACGCGTTGCGGGCCGAGGCCGTGCGGGACCGCACCCTCGCCGACACCGTCGGTCCCCGCATGCGGTTGCTCGTGGTGGGTCTCAACCCGAGTCTCTTCGCCGCCGACGCCGGCGTCGGTTACGCCCGACCGGGCAACCGCTTCTGGCCCGCCGCCCTCGGCGCCGGGCTCGTGGCGCGCGACCGCGACCCCGTCGACGCCCTGCGCGCCCACGGGGTGGGGATGACCGACCTCGTGAAGCGCGCCACCACCGGCGCCGCCGCCCTCACGGCGGCCGAGTACCGTGCCGGATTCCGTCGCGTCGAACGCCTGGTGAGGTGGCTCGGCCCGGCCGCGGTGTGCTTCGTGGGCCTGGCCGGGTGGCGCGCCGCGGTGGACAGGCGTGCGGGGGCCGGCCCCCAGCCGTCGGGGATCGGCGGCCGGCCCGTCTACGTCATGCCCTCCACGAGTGGCGCCAACGCCCACGCGTCGCTCGACACGCTCACGGCCCACCTGCGGGCGGCCGCCGCCCTCGCCGACGGTGCGGGGACGTCATCATGAGGTCGAGCCCGAACCGATGCGTCGAACCCGGCGGATCACACCGCGTCGCCGGCGGCCGAGGCGGTGTCGGACCGGGTCTCTCGGCGTGACGGTCCGCCAGGTCGCGCAGGTGGTCCGGTAGCCTCCTCGCCTGTGGTGACCGGCCGCGACATCGAGGTCGGCCGGCGAGGGGTGGACGCAGTCATCGACATGGGACGTGGTCGGCGCGCCAACGGCACCGTCGAGCGTTCCCCGGCCGGCGGGCTCCCCGTGCGGTCGGCGCACCGCTCCGCTCCCTGCGACGACGACGCCTCGGCGTCGGCTTTCGCCCGCTATTTCGACCCGGCCTTCGGACGTCGCTTCGCCGAGCGCGCCCTCGATGCACTGGTGGTCGTGCGGGGTGGGCGCGTGCTCGACGTCGGCTGCGACACCGGCATCTTCGCCCGTCTGGCGGCCCACGTGGTCGGACCGTCGGGGAGGGTGGTCGGCATCGACCCGTCGCCATCGGCGGTGGAGACCGCCCGGCGCATCGACATCACGAGCACCGTGGAGTGGCAGGTCTGGGACGGGCCCGGGCTGCCGTTCCCCGACGGCGCATTCGACGTGGTGGCTTGTCAGCACGCCCTGCACCGCTTCGACGATCCGGTGGCGATGCTCCAGGACATGCGACGGGTGCTGGCGCCGGGGGGCAGGTTGGGCGTCCTCACGTGGGGGCCGATCGAGGAGAACCCGGTGTTCGCGGCCCAGCTCGACGCCACCGTGAAATCAGGCCTCGACACCTCGGGGGCCGTCGAGGTGCTCCTCGACGCCTTTGCCTTCCACCGCCTCGACGAGCTGGAGGCGCTGGCGCGCCGAGCCGGGTTCACCGACGTGTCGGGCCGCACCGTCCGTATGCTGACCGCGCTCCCCCGCGTGTCGCAGTGGGTGCGGGTGTACCCGACGATGCCGCCGCTGTCGCACGCATGGCGCCACTGCGACCAGCAGGCCCGTATCCAGTTTCTGTCCCGGGCCACGGAGCTGCTGCGACCCTTCGAGCACGACGGCGTGCTGCGCGTCCAGGCGTCGGCCCGCCTGGTGGTGGCCCGCGCCCCCCGTCGCTGATGCCGTGACCGGGTGCGGGCGCGCCGGCCGGTGCCCGGCCGGCGCGTAGTCTGAGATCGTGCCCGAGGACCCGGAGCTGTTCCCGCCCTCCGCTTATCCCCCGGCCGGATACCCCCCCACCTGGTACCAGTCGTCGGCACCGGCGTCCCCCGACGCCGGCGCCCCGCCCCCGGGCGGCCCCCCGTCGTTCGGGCCGGGACCGGGGGCGTCCGTCTCCACCGGTCCGCCCCCGGCAACGGGCTGGCCCGGCGACGCCTCCGGGGCCTCCCCTGGCGGTCAGGCCGGCGGGGCGGAGCCGAGGCAGCCGTCGCGGGGGCGCCGCACCCTGGTCACGGCGCTCGTCGTGCTGATGGTGGTGGCGCTCGTCGGTGGCGGGGTGGCGTACCTCATCACGTCGGGGCCCGGGCCGGTGCCCCGCATCTCGCCTGCGGCGCAGCGCCTGCTGCGCTCGAGCCTGGCGGCGGCCGAGAAGAAGGGGTCGTTCCACTACGTGCTGCACTCCTCGTCCCAGGGGGTCACGCAGACCACCGTGGGCGACGCCGCTCCGACGTCGGGGAAGCAGGTCATCACGATCGGCCCCGACACCTTCACGGTGCTCGTCATCGGTCCGGCCTGCTACTTCCAGGGCGACGCGCGCGAGATGGTGGACCAGCTCGGCCTGTCGGTGGCGACGGCCACGGCCCACAGCGGGCAGTGGATATCACTCTCCCCCAGCGACACCCCTTACCAGTCGGTCTACGCCGCGGTGACGACGCACTCCGCACTGGCGGACAACATCGACTTCGCCCCCCACCGCCGCCTGGCGGCCTCGGTGCGCTCGGGCCACCGGGTGATCGGCGTGACCGGGCCGCTCACCGACTTCACCGTGGCCGGGCAGACGCAGAAGGCCAAGGGCTCCGCCTACCTGTACGTGGCGGCGTCCAAGCCCCATCTGCCCCTGGAGTACTCCGAACGGGGGACCATCGGCGGGCAGAAGAGCACGTTCACCATGAGTTTCGGCGACTGGGGCCGGCCCATCACCGTGAGCGCCCCCCCGGGCGCGACGCCGTTCTCCTCACTGGGATCGGGCACCACCACCCCGACGGGGACCCCTTCGCTCGTGTCCACCTGACGCCGCGGCGGCGCCGACCGCTCCTCAGGCGGTGCGCCGGTAGCGCCACACCGCCAGGGGCACCAGCACGACCAGGAACCCGGCGCACCACAGCAGGGCGGTCACGACGTGGTCACCGGTACTGCCCAGGCCGGCGCGCGGGCCGACCATGAGCGCCCGGGTGGCGTTGATCATGGCGCCCACCGGCTGGTCGTTGGCGAACCTCCCCAGCCAGGCGGGCATCTTGCTCGTCTGCACGAACGCCGGCGAGGCGAAGACGAGGGGGAAGAGGATCGGAAAGGCCATCACCTGCGCCGTCTCGCTGTTGGGTGCCACCAGGCCGATGAACGCGAATCCCCACAGCAGGGCGTAGGAGAACAGCAGCACGAGCGCGGCGCTGGCGATGAAGTCGACGGGGCCGGTCGGGAAGGTGAAGCCCACGGCCGCACCCACCCCCGTCATGAGCAGGACGACGAACACGTTGCGCACGAGGTCGGCCGTCGTCCGGCCGGCGAGCACCGCCGAGCGGGCCATGGGCAAGGCCCGGAACCGCTCGATGAGCCCCTTCTGCAGGTCGTCGGACAGGCCCACGGCGGCGCCGATGCCGCCGAAGGCCACGCTCTGCACGAAGATCCCCGCCATGAGGTAGTTGATGTAGGTCAGGTGCTGGATGGGGATGGCACCACCGAACACGTAACGGAACAGCAGCACGAACATGATGGGCTGCATGGTGGAGAAGAACAGCGCCTCGGGGATGCGGGTGTAGGCGATCAGGTTGCGCTTGGTGATCGTCAGGGTGTCGGCCACCCCCCATCGCAGGCGCGACGTCCACGTGGGCACCGGGGCGGGGGCGGGGGCGCCGGACCCGGGGGCCGGCGGGCGGGCGGCGGTGATGGTGCTCATGACGCTCCTCCTCGTGCTGCGCTTCGGTCGGCCCCGGCCCGGCGCCGTCGGCGCCCGGGATCGGTGGTGGTGTCCTCGGGCCCGGCGCCGTCGGCTTCGGCGGGCTGCCCCGTGAGCGCCAGGAACACGTCGTCGAGGCTGGGTTCGCGCAGGCGGAACGTGGTGGGCACCAGGGCGTGCTGATCGAGGAGGCGCAGGGCCTCCATGGCCGCGTGCGGGCCGTCGTCGACGGGGAGCTCGATCATGGTCCCGGTGACCGTCGGGCTCGTGTGGGCCACGGTGCGCAGGATCTCCGCCGCCCGGCGGGCGGTGTCGGGATCGACCAGGCCGACGTCGAGCACGGTGGCGCCCAGGTCGGCCTTGAGCTCGGCCGCGGTGCCCTCGGCGATCACGTGGCCGCGGTCCACCACCACCAGCCGGCTGGCCAGGCGGTCGGCCTCCTCCAGGTACTGCGTGGTGAGCAGGACCGTGGTGCCTTCCACGACCAGCTGCTCGATCATGGCCCACAGGTCCATGCGGCTCTGGGGGTCGAGGCCGCTGGTGGGCTCGTCGAGGAACAGGACCGGCGGACGGGCCACCAGGGCGGCGGCCACGTCGAGGCGGCGGCGCATGCCCCCCGAGTAGGTCTTGAGCGTCCGGTCCCCGGCGTCGGTCAGCCCGAACTGGGCCAGCAGCTCCACCACCCGCGGGCGCACCACGCCGGTGGCCAGATGGTTGAGCCGGCCCACCATGGAGAGGTTCTCCCGGCCAGTCAGGTTCTCGTCCACCGCCGCGTACTGGCCCGCCAGCCCGATGAGGGTGCGGACCCGGTCGGCGTGCTCGACCACGTCGTGCCCGAGCACGCGGCCGGTGCCGGCGTCGGGGCGGAGGATGGTGGTGAGGATGCGCACCGCCGTGGTCTTGCCCGCCCCGTTCGGGCCGAGGAGTCCGAAGATCGTTCCCTCCTCGACGGCGAAGCTCACCCCGGCGAGGGCGCGCACCTTCCCGCCGAAGGTCTTGTGGAGGTCGTGCGCCTCGATGGCCGGCGTCGACGTGGTCATAACGGCGCTCCTTTCGTGTCGGCGTCGGCGACGGCGGCCGAGTCGCCCGGGTCGGCGGTCTCGCCGGCGCCCTCGCCATCGGTCTCTGCGGCGCTCTCACCCTCGATCTCATCGTCGCCGTACGGGCACGGGGGCGCGTCGGCGCCCCCGTGGAAGCCCCGCCACAGCTCGATGCCGTCGAGCGAGCCGGTCTCGATGTCGGCGAGCAGGGCGCTGGTCCAGGTCAGCTCGGCCTCGACCAGCGCCGTCATGTACTCGTGCTCCACCACGAACAGGCGGGGCAGGCCGAGCTCCTCGACCCGGGCCCGCTCGTCATGGCGCCGGGACAGCTCGAGGGCCAGGCGGTCGCAGCGCGTCCGCAGGACGGCGGCGGCGTCGGCCGGGGAGAGCACCGGCAGGTACGACAGCCCCGCCTCGAACCGGAGGTACTCCTTGTCCGGGACGCTCAGCAGCTCCCGCAGCCAGTCGACGAGCTCGTCGGAGCCCGTGTCTGTGATGCGATAGACGGTCCGCTCGGGGCGCTTGCCCTCGCGGCCGGTCTCCTGGGCCTCGATCAGCCCCTGGCGCCGCATCACCTCCACCACGGTGTAGAGGGACCCGTAATTGAGCTTGACGCTGTCCCCCTTGCCCCGGGCCCGCATGGTCGACGCCATTTCGTAGGGGTGCATGGGCCGCTCGTAGAGGCAGGCCAGTGCGGCCAGAGCCAGGGGGTTCGACACGGGACGGCGCTTCACGTCGGCAGGCCTTTGCTCGTCATGGGATATCCGGTTGCGGATACTATGAAACCGGATACACAGGGTCAAGCTCAGGTCGGGGACAGGGCGACCACGATCCCCTGGGCCGCACTGCGGCGGGCGGCGTCGACCACCTCGAGCCCGGCCACGGCGTCCCGGGGATCGACCGGAGGTGGCGCCCCGTCCCGCAGGGCGGCCACCACGGCCTCGTAGAAGGCGGCCCACCGGCCCGGCTCGCTCGGAACCGGCACGCCCTCGTCGCCGTGCCGGAGCCGGCCCCAGCGCGAGGGGGGCACGGCGCCGAAGCCGGGCTCGCCCGGACGGCGCCCGACCCGCAGCTCGTCCTCCTGACCGTCGAGGTGCTCGACCACGAAGGCGGCCGACCGCCCGAGCACCCGCAGCCGGGGCCCGGGCGCGGGCGACAGCGCGCTGGCCCACAGGTGCGAGTGGCCGCCCGCCTGGTGGTCGAGGGCGAGGAACACGTCGTCGTCGGCGCCGCCGCGGCGCGCCGCCACCTCCCCGTAGACGCGGGCGACCGGCCCGAGCAGGGTGCGGGCCTGGTCGATGAGATGGACGCCCAGGTCGAGCAGCACGCCTCCGCCCTCATCGGGTGACAACCGGTGGCGCCACGCCCCGGGTTCGGCGTCGGGACGCCACCGCTCGAAGCGCGACTCGTAGCGCGTCACGTCGCCCAGTACGCCCTCGTCCACCAGGCGATGCAGCGTCAGGTGCTCGGCGTCCCAGCGGCGGTTGTGGAAGACGGTGAGCATCGTCCCCGCCGCCTGTGCCTGCGCCACCAGGCGCCGGGCCGGGTCCGCCGAAGGGGCGAGCGGCTTCTCCACCACCACGGCCAGCCCCGCCTCGACGGCGGCCGCGGCCAGCGGCACGTGGGTGTCGGTCGACGTGGCCACCACGGCCAGGTCGTGCGACCGGGCGCCGGCCCACACCTCCGCCACGTCGGGCACGACGCGCGCCCCGGGGAAGTCGCGCCGGGCGCGCTCGGCCCGGGCGCGGTCGCCCGTCACGACGGTGGTGACCTCGAGCCCGGCGGTGGCGGCGATGAGCGGCCCGTGGAAGAGCGAGCCGGCCAGGCCGTAGCCGACCAGGGCGACCCGCAGGTCGGAGGACGGGTGTCCGCTCAGCGCGGCGAGCTGCTCTTGCGCCGCAGCAGCGAGTCGACGGTCACCGCCGCCAACAGCACGAGGGCGGTGGCCATCTCCGTCCCGGCCGTGCTGATGCCGAGGAGGGCGAGGCCGTTGTAGACGGCGGCGATGACGAGCCCGCCGAGAAGGGCGTGGATCGGCTTGCCGCGCCCACCGAGCAGGCTCGTTCCGCCGATGACGGCCGCCGCCACGCCGTACAGGACGTAGGTGCCGCCGTCGAAGCCGACCGAGATCGACCCGAGGCGCGACTCGTACACGAGGCCGGCCAGGCCGGCGGTGAGGCCCGACAGCGTGAAGGCCAGGGTACGGATCCAGGCCACGTTGATGCCGGCCCGCCGGGCCGCCTCGGGGCTGGCACCGATGGCGTAGATGTACCGACCGGTGCGCGTCTTCGCCAGCAGCCACGACCAGGCCACGATGATCACGAGCTCGAACGGGACGACGTAGGGCACCCCCCGCAGCGGTACCGTGACGCCGCGGTTGAGGTTGCATACGATGACGAGGACCACGCCGGCGGCGGCGGTCACCACGATCGTGAGCACGGTGATGCTGAGGGGCGGCGCGCTCAGGCCGGTGGCGCGCCGGCGGCGGACGCCGGTGACCGACACCACGGCGAACAGGATCACCAGCGCGATGAGCATGATCCATCCGGCCAGGACGCTCATGTTGTCGTTCACCAGGTCGTACAGGACGCTGTTGGTGCTGATGCTGATGACGCCGCCCACCGAGCCCTTGTCCAGGTCGAAGATGAAGATGAGGAAACCCGCCCATCCGAGCAGGCCCCCCAGGGTGACGACGAACGACGGCAGCCGGAGTCGGGTGATGAGCGTGCCCTGCAGGGCGCCGATGACGGCGGTGGCGAGCAGGCCCATGATGACGGCGGCCCACCAGGGCCAGTCGTAGGGGGAGGCGACCAGCCCGGCGGTGATGGCCCCGCCCACGGCGGCCACGAAACCCACCGAAAGGTCGATCTCGGCCAGGAGGAGGGCGAAGATCTCGGCCAGGCCGAGCAGGATGAAGAAGGCCGCCTGGACGAGCAGGTTGACCAGGTTGCCGGGGCCCAGGAAGTGGGAGTTCTCACCCTGGAAGATGATGACGATGAGGACGAGCCCCGCCACGATGGGCAGGGCGCCGCTCTCGCCGCCGCGGATGCGCTGCCACCAGCCGCGCACGTACTCGCTCAAGGAGTCGGCCAGGATCTCGGGGGCCACCGCCAGGATGGCGGCCTTGTCGATCTCGGCGCCGGCCGCGCCGTCGGTCACCACGTCGCCGGGCGTGCCGGTCACCACGCCGGTGCCGGACGTGGGGTCCCCCGTCTGCTCGGTGTCCGATGCCACGGCCTCAGCCCGCGTTCTCGGCAGCGGGGGCACCCGAGGGCGTCCTCGTCGATCGTCCCGTGGTCATGTAGTCCACCACCACCTGCGAGTCGAACTCCGTCGTCGGGCCGGACGCCACCAGGTGACCGAGGTGGAGGATGGCGATGCGGTCGGCGACCTTGAAGACGTCGTTGAGGTTGTGCGAGATCATGAGGACGGTGACGCCCTGGGAGGAAAGGCGTCTGATGAGCTCGAGGACCATGGTGGTCTGGGCCACGCCCAGCGCGGCGGTGGGCTCGTCCATGATGACGAGCTTGGCGTTGGACATCACCGCCTTGGCCACCGCCACCGACTGCCGTTGGCCTCCCGACAGCGATGCGACGGGCTGGCGGACCGACCGCACGGTGGTCACCGACAGGTCGTCGAGCGTCTTGCGGGCCGCCTTCTCCATGGTCGACTCGTCGAGGACCACGCCGCGGCGCACCACCTCGTGCCCGAGGAACATGTTCTGGACGATGTCGAGGTTGTCGCACAGCGCCAGGTCCTGGTAGATGGTCGTGATCCCGAGGGCCTCGGAGTCCTTGGGTCCCCGCAGGTGGACGGGCCTGCCCTGCCACTCGATGTGCCCGCCGTCGGGCTCCCACAGCCCCGAGATGGTCTTGATGAGGACCGACTTGCCGGCGCCGTTGTCGCCCGCCAGGGCCGTGACCTGGCCGGTGGGGATGTCGAGTTCGACGTTGGACAGGGCCTGGACGGCCCCGAAGTGCTTGCTCAGGCCCCGCAGCCCGACGAGCGGGACGGCGTCCGACGCCGAACCCGTCGCGTCATCGGCCAGAGAACCCCCCTGCTCGGTCACTGCGTCGCCTCCTATGGACTGGTTCGCCCCTCCCGCCTGAGCGGGAGGGGCGAACCTGCCATGAACAACATGGGGATCGTAGGCGAAGGTGCCCGGGCGAACCGGGAACCTTCGGCCGTTCCCTTGTTACGGGGTGATCCCCGCTGCGGTGCAGTCGGCCGCGAACGACCCTGCGCACAACGACGACGCCGGGACGAAGTTGTCCTTGATGATGGTGGCGTTCATGTTGGACGCGGTCACCCAGGTCGGCGTCTCGAGGACCGAGGGCACCGCCACGTTGGCCGTGGTGTCCTGCGTGGTCGAGTTGACGAGCCCGCTCGGCGGTGTCTGGCCGTCGCGCAGGTACAGGGCCAGCGCAACTGCCGCCCCCGCCTCCAGGTAGATCGGCTTGTACACCGTGCCGCACTGGTAGCCGGCCAGCACGTTGTCGAGGCCCGTCAGTGTGGCGTCCTGCCCCGTGGTGGGGAAGGTCTTGGGCTTGACGTGCAGGCTCTGCAGGTAGGTGATGATCGGGGCGTTGGTCTCGTCATTGGGCATGAGGGCCGCGTTGACGGTCGGGTGCGCCGTGTACGCCTCCTGGAACTCGGTCTCGGCCGTCGGCGGGTCCCACGTGTCGGCGGTGTTGACCACGTCGGTCCACGCCTTGCTCGAGAAGTAGGGGTCGATGACCGAGTCGTAGCCCTGGGCGAACAGCGTGGCGTTGTTGTCCGTGGCCGCGCCGTGCATCACGATGACCTGGGGGTTCTTGATGTTCCAGGAGGAGATGCAGCTCACCAGGCCCTGGCCGATCAGCTTGCCCACCGTGACGTTGTTGAAGCTCACGTAGTAGGCCCGGCTGCCGCCCAGGGTGAGGCGGTCGTAGTCGACGACGGGGACACCGTGGGACTTGGCGTACGTCTCGATCTGCGTTCCCACACCCGAGTCGAGCGGGTCCACCAGGAGCACGGTGGCGCCGTTGGTGATGTCGGTTTCTGCGTCGGTCAGCTGCGTGGCGTCACTGCCGAGGGCGTTCTGCACCACGTAGTCCGAGGAGGAGACCCCGGCCAGCTGCAGCGCCTTGGTGATGTCCGGCGCGTCGAACTCCACGTACCGGGTGGAGCTCACCGTGTCCGGCAGGATGGCTGCGACCTTGCCGTGGCCGGCTGCCGCCAGCGCCTTGAACTTGCTCATGACCGACAGGTCGCTCGTGAAGGACGACACCGTGATGCCCGAGGGGCCCGTGGTCGTCGCCTTGGTGGTCGTGGTACTCGCCGAAGGCGAACTGCTACAGGCAGCCGCGATCATGCCCACCACGAGCACGAGCGACAACCCCGCGATCCGACTCAACCTTCGTTGCCGCATTGACCATCCTCCTGTTTTTCTCCCGAATTGGGGTTCTGCGTTCCTAGCCCGCTCGATGTACCTAACCCGCACAACAGCGAAACCCGTCCGTAGCACTGTCGGTGTCACGCAGGCTCCCACAGCATGCGCACCGCAACGGCGGATCGACAGGGTCGAAAGTCCCTGGTGAAGCCGTCGATCCGGTGCGCGTGCCCTCCCCTGTGGGCACTCCTGACGTGAACACCGGGAGAGAACCTAGCGCTCCTCATCGTCACGCGCTTGCAATATGTTCGTTCTCCCGATCACAAGGGTGGCGCGCACCGGGAAGTGATCCGATCCCGCCACGTCCAGCACCGCGCCCGTTCCGGTCACGGCGCTCGTCACCAGAATGTGGTCGCTCTGCGCCAACGGACGACGCGTCCACGTCGGCCAGCTGCGACCGCGCACAGCACGCGACCATCCGGGAAACATCACGGAGAGGGGTGGACCCCAGAGATTCATGTCACCGGCGAGCACGCCCGGGCGCGATGACTGGCGCCGTACCCCACGCCCACCCAACCCGGCGTGGCGCAGCTCGCGCCGGAGCGCGGCGATGTGGCGGGGCGACCCCTGTCGGAGATGGGCGAGGTGCGTTCCCACCACGCGCAGCGGTTGCGCCACACCGTCGACGGTCACGTCGGCCACGATGGCGCCGCGCCGGGCGGGATCGCTCCGGAGTTGCGGGAGCTCGATCGTCCACGAGCGCACCACGGGGAGCCGGCTCACCATGGCGATACCCCAGGTCCCACGCTCCGGGTCGATCCCCGGGACCGGACCTCGGCGTCGGGCCGGGCCCTGGCGGCGGCGGGCCAGCCGGAGCCCGTAGGCGCTGCGGGCCCACAGACGGGGGCCCCACCGCCCGCCGGTGTCCGTCGGCGGCGCGGCGATCCGGCCCCGGGCCAGGGTCAGCTCGATGTGGACGCCGCCGAGCGCGCCGGCCACCCGCTCGGCCGTCGACACCCCGCCCTCGGGCGTCCAGCACTCCTGGAGCACCAGGACGTCGGCGTCGATCCGCCGACAGGCGTCCACGACGTCGAACGGGCGACCCCAGCCGTCGACGCCGCCGTGCACGTTGTAGGTGGCCACCACCACGGCCGGCATCGGGGACGGAGGCTACCGACACCTCGGCACCTCCCCCGTGATGCCGGGCCGGTCGGGCCCGTGGTTCCCCACGCTCCGCACCCTGGCCGCGGGTACCCAGCGTGATGTGCTCAACCGGTGGGGGGCGGCACCCGATAGCAATTGGGATGACGTTGTGTCGCGACGACCGAGAGGCGGTGGGGCGCCCGGCACGTGGTGCGGCCCCCCGCACCAGGCGGGGCCTGCGCAGCCTGGCCACGGTCGTCTTCCGGACCCGTCGGCCGGCGGCGGCGCCGTCACTGCCCGTCACCACGCCGTCGGCCAACGGCACGCACCACCAGCGCCCGGCTCCGAGCCTCCGGTGGACCGACCCCCGAAGCGCCCCGACCGGCGACTTCGCCGCCACAGCCGTCCCGAACCGGTCCCTCGGCCCCGACGCCGTCCCCGGCCACGGCGACCCGTGGGACGTCGTGTCGGACTTCTGCCTCTCCTACGACGGGTACGCCTACTGGGACGACCTCCCCGAGCTCGCCAACCGGGTGCTGCAGGGCTGGACCCGCGACCACTCGCTGCCCCGGGACCTCGACGAGCTGCGGGCCTGCCTCTTCTACGAGCAACGCCGCTGGCACCACTTCGGCGAGGAGCCGAGCGGTCGTTCGGCCCTGTTCATGGGGGCCGCCCTCGACGCCCTGCGCGCCCTCGTGGCACCGACGGTGCGCGGGGTGGAGCGCGTCCCCGACCCCCGGGTGGCCATCGCCCCCGAGGCCCACGTGCGCATCGTGGCCGCCCCGACCCAGGCGCATGCGGCTCCCGCGCCCGAGGGCGCACCGGCGCCCGCCAGCGGGCCCAACCGGCGACCGCTGCCCGTCCCGGTGGCGACGCTGCATCCGCTGCCCGGTCCCGGCGCCCGCCCCCACGTCGACGCCCACATCACGTTGGTGACCTCCATCGAGGCCCAGGCCCGACGCGACGCCATGGCGAGCGACGACGACGGCATCGACCTCGAGCCGCTGCCGGGCCCGTGGTCGACGACGGCCATGGCGAGCGCCATGTCCAGACACCCCTCGGTCCGTGCCCGGCATCCCTCGGCCCACCGCGCCCCGCCGGTCCGGCGTGGCGCCGCCAGCGCGGCGGTGGCCGATCTCCGGCCCATGCCGTCGGCGGAGCCGCTGCCGAAGCCACCCGTGATCACCCAGCGCGCCCGGCCCGGGCACGCCACCCGACCGAGCGGGCATGGCCCGGCCGTCATCACCGCCCTCCGTCCGTCGGTGTCGCCGCCGGTGCCGGGCGTCGTGGCGTTCCACCACGACGACGCCGGGTACGTGGCATGGGTCGCCGGCCATCCCGACGGCTTCGTCCTCAACACGGTGCGTTCGGGCCCGTCGGCGCCGGCGGTCCTGCATCGCGTGGTCTGCGGAGCGGTCCGCCAGACCGTCGCCGCCGACCGCCGGCCCACCGGGCGCACGCCCAAGGTGTGCGCCCCGAGCGCCGACGCCCTGCGGTCGTGGAGCGGGGCGCAGGGATCGACGTTCGTCTGCTGCCAGCGCTGCCTGGGCTGAATCGGTCAGGTGCCGACCGGTCTCGGCGCGCCGACCACATACGCACGCGACCCCGGACGCCCGGCCGGAGGACGGCCGCGCACGCCGACAAGGGCCGTGGGCCCGTCGACGTTCGCATCGGCGTCCCACTCCCGCAGGGCGAGCAGCGCCTGGTGTATGGCCAGGCTGGCCTCGCCGAGGCCGAGGACGGCCGCGTCGCACTGGTGCTCGTGGCCGGCGTTCCACAGCCGGTCCACGGCTTCGGAGGCGGCGCGCAGGTGCGCCATGACCAGCTTCACGTCACTTTCGATCCTCGTCACCACGTCCCCCTCCTTCACCTCCACCGGGTCCCCGGCCCGGCGCGTCCGTGCCCTACCGGCAGGATGGACGACCCCGGGGCGCGGCGGCAGGGCACGAAGTCACCATTTGCCTTCACCCGGTTGCCCACACCCGGTTGCCCACACCCGGTTGCCTCCACCCGGGACCGGCCGTCGTCCGCCTGGCCGTAGTGTGGGGAGGTGCTCCTGGTGGCAGCCGCCCCCGAGCTCGACCGCCACGACGTGGGGCCCTCGCACCCTGAGCGCCCGGCGCGCCTCGGCGCCGCGCTCGCCGGCATCGACGACGCCGGCCTGCGCGACGGGGCGGTGGTGCTCGCCGCCCGCCGGGCCACCGACGAGGAGCTGTCGCTCGTCCACCCGCTGTCGTACCTCGAGGCGCTGCACGCCTTCTGCGACGCAGGGGGCGGCGCGCTCGACCCCGACACCATGGCCGGTCCGGGGTCGTGGGACACGGCGCTGGTGGCGGCGGGGGCGGCGCTGGCCGCCGTGGACGCCCTCGGCCGCGGGGAGGGCGACGTCGCCTTCGTCGCCGCCCGTCCACCCGGTCACCATGCGCTGCGCGACGAGCCCATGGGCTTCTGCCTGCTCAACAACATCGCCGTGGCGGCGGCGTCGCTGACCGCTCGGGGCGAACGGGTGCTGATCGTCGACTGGGACGTCCACCACGGCAACGGCACGCAGGCGATCTTCTGGGACGACCCCCACGTGCTGTACGTCTCGACCCACCAGTGGCCCCTGTACCCGGGCACCGGGCGCGTGGCGGAGACAGGCGGGGCCGGAGCACCCGGGCTCACGGTCAACGTGCCGCTGCCACCCCGGGCCACCGGCGACGTCGTGCTGCGCGCCCTCGACGAGGTGGTGGCGCCGGCCGTGGAGCGCTTCGCCCCGACCTGGGTGCTCGTGTCGGCGGGATTCGACGCCCACCGCGCCGATCCCATGGCGGGCCTCGATCTCACCGCCGGGGACTTCGCCGACATCGCCGCCCGGGTGCGGGCCTTCGCCCCGGCGCCGGGCCGTCTGGCGCTCCTCCTCGAAGGTGGCTACGACCTCGATGCCCTGCGGATGTCGGTCGGGGCCACCCTGGCGCGCCTCATGGGCGTGGCCTTCCGCCCCGAGGCCGCCTCGAGCGGCGGCCCCGGTGCCGACGCCGTCGACGCGGCGCGCCGCGTCCACGCCGACGGGGCCGGCTCCACGTGAGCCCGCCGCGCTGCATCGTCGTGGGCGTGGACGGCTCGGACTGCGCCCGCCGGGCACTGCGCTGGGCCCTCGACCTCGCCGGGGCGGTCGACGCCGAGGTTGTGGCCGTGCACGCCCTGGGGCTGTTGTCGCACCTCGCCGCGGCGGCGGTGCCGTCGGAGCCGCAACGCCAGGCGGTGGCGCGGGTCTTCGAGCAGGAGTGGTGCGCGCCGCTGCACGACGGCGATGTCCGGGGGCGGTGCCTCCTCGTCGACGGCAACCCGGTCACGGCCCTGTTGACGGCGGTGGAGGAGCACGGGGCCGACCTGATCGTCGTGGGCAGCCGCGGCCACGGGGGCTTCGCCGGTCTGCAGCTCGGCAGCACCAGCCACCAGCTGGTGCAGCATTCGGGCACGCCGGTGGTGGTGGTCCCTCCCGACGAAGGTCGGTGAGCCGGCNGGGGCANGGGCGTGCTAGGACGGCGCCATGACCGCCGCCCACCACGACCATCCACGGGCCCACGAGCTCCCGCCGCCCCGCACGGTGGAGGTCGCCGACGGCGTCTACGCCTTCGTCCAGCCCGACGGCGGATGGTGGATCAACAACACCGGGTTCGTGGTGGGCGACGGCGCCGTGGTGTGCATCGACACCTGCGCCACCGAGCGTCGTACCCGGGCCTTCGCCCGCGCCGTCGACGACGTGGTGTCGGCCCGCGGGCCCGGACGCGCCCCCGGGGCGCGCCTGGTGGTGAACACCCACCAGCACGGTGACCACACCAACGGCAATTGCCTCTTCCCCGAGGCGACCATCATCGGCCATCCCGGTTGCCGGGAGGCGGTCAAGGCGCTCGGCATCCTCAGGCCCGACGGGCTGTGGGAGACGGTCGACTGGGGCCGGCTCGATCCCGCCCCCCCGTTCGTGACCTTCGAGCACCGGCTGGAGGTGTTCGTCGACGATCTCGAGGTGCGGCTGCAGCACTTCGGCTCCGCCGCCCACACCACCAACGACGTGGTGGCGTGGATCCCCGAGCACCGGGTGCTGTTCACCGGCGACCTGGTGTTCAACGGCGGCACGCCCTTCGTCCTCATGGGGTCGGTGTCGGGCTCCTTGCTGGCACTGGACTGCATCACCGAGCTCGATGCCGCCGTGCTCGTGCCGGGACACGGCGACCCGTGCGGGCCCGACGTGGTCGACCTCGCCGGTGCGTACCTGCGCTTCCTGCAGGAGACGGCCGCCGAGGCCACGAGCGCCGGACTGACGCCGCTCGAAGCGGCCCGGCAGGTGGACCTCGGGCCCTTCGGCGAGCTCCAGCACCCCGAGCGCCTGGTCGGCAACCTGCACCGCGCCTTCGCCGAGTGTGGCGGGGCCCGGCCCGGGGACCCCCTCGACGTCGGCGCCGCCCTGGCCGACATGGTGTCCTACAACGGCGGCCGCCCCCTGCGGTGCCTGGCCTGACCCGGATGTCGCGCCCTCAGGTCCCGGCGGCGTGCTCCCCGGACGACGCCAGGCGGGCGCCGGCGCCGGCCATCGTGCGCAGGGAGGCGGCGGTGGTGCGGTCGTCGACCCCGACGCACAGGTCGGTGAGGACGGTGGTGGGGAAGCCAGCGGCCAGCGCGTCGAGGACGGTGGCCCGGACGCAGTAGTCGGTGGCGATCCCGGCCACGGCCACGGCCGTGGTCTCCCGGGCGTGCAGCCAGGTGACGAGGAGCGTCTCCCCGTCGCCGGCGAGCATGCCGTCGAAGGCGGAGTACGCCGCGCCGTGCCGGCCCTTCAGGAACTCCGCCTCGGCGTGGCGAGCCAGGGCACCCGCCACCGCCGGGTGGAGCTCGGCGCCGGGCGTGCCCGCCACGCAGTGGTCGGGCCACGAGCGCGAGAAGTCCGGTGGTGCACCGAGGGCCGAGGCGAAGTGCTCGCCCGGGTCGACGTGCCAGTCGCGGCTGGCGACCACCGCTTCGTAGCGGTCCGCACCGGCGTCGAGGTGGGCGGCGATGGCCGTCGCCACGGCCGTACCGCCCGCCACCGCCAGGCTGCCCCCCTCGCAGAAATCGTTCTGGACGTCGACCACCACGAGCACGATCCGCGCCACCCCTGTCTCACCCATGGCGGCCCGGTCCGGCGTCAGGTGCGGAGCGGCGCAGGGCCACCCTGGTGGTCGTCGACGACCCCGGCTGCCGCCTCCACCAGCTGGTGGGCCAGATCCGACAGGGCCCGGGCGGCCGCCAGCTCCTCGCCCACCAGGGGGACGTCGGTGTCCCCGGGGCTGCGCCGGGCCCGGCCCCAGCCGTCGAAGGTGGCGCCGCGCAGCGTCAGCGAGGCACGCGCCTCGGTGTGGGCGCCGTCCTCGTGGAAGGTGATCTCGATCTCCGAGGTCTCGATCATGGCGTGCCTCCTGTGGTCCGGCGCCAGGCTACGCCCGACGGTCCGGAGCCCACGCCCCGGGTCATGGCCACCGGGGTCGGCCCGACCGCCCGCACGTGGCCGGACCGCCGTCCGTTGACCGATTGTTGAGCCGCCATAGACAGCCCGGTGGGTCGGGACTGCCAGGGTGAGCACGGCGAACGTCGTCCGGTGCGTGGCGGCTGGTCTTGTTGGGGGGCACATGTCGATCGCCGACGACACTGATCGCGACGGCGCTGGCCGTCGGCGTGACAAGCGGGGGCAAAAGGGCTGTGACGCCGGGCTGTGGCACGCCCTGGAGGAAGAGCCCAGCGGCCGGAGGATGGGCCGGGTGGCCAAGGGCAGGCAGCTATTGGAACCTCCGGTGTTCGAGTCGTCGCCCTCGGGCGAGCCGTTGTGGAAGAGCCGTATCGAGCTCGTCGTGACAGCCGGCCTGTCGGGGGAGGCCGCCCGCCTCGCCCACGCCCAGGCCGAGCGCGACCGGTCCGAGCAGAGCTTCCACGACTTCCGGGCCCAGTGCGCCGCCGAGCTCCGACCGGTGCTCGAATCGAGCGCCTCGATGCTCGAACAATGGGGACTGCGTGCCCAGGTGTCCGAAGGCCTTCGGGACCGACCCACCAGGCTCCCGCGCAGCTTCGACCTCTCCCTGTGCATCGACCGCTTCGGGAAGTGCGGCCCCGGGCGGCTCACCATCACCGGCACCGAGGCCTGTGACTTCGTACGGGTGAAGCTCAAGATCGGGCCGACGTACACGGGCGACGTCGACGAGCACATCGGGACGACGGTGGTCCGCGACCTGTCCGACGCCCTCGTCGGTGGCCTGGTGGCGACGCTGGTGGAGCGCTTCTTCGAGCCATGAGCGCGGCGCCCGTCGCCGCGCTCGCTCAGCTCCCGCGTGGCGACAGTCGATCAGCCAGGAAGGCGAGCGACAACGGGTAGCGCCACCCGATCCCGCCGTGGGTGCCGTCGAACAGCTCGAAGCGCACATCGGCCACGCCGACGGTGCGGAGCGCGTCCCGGAAGGCGGTGGCACCGAGATCGAGGTACCACTCGTCGTGCGTCCCGGCATCGATCCACACGGCGCGCATGGTGCGCAGCGCGTCGGCGTGCAGCGCCACCATCCGCACCGGGTCCCAGGCCAGCCACCGTGCCCAGACGTCGTCGAGGAGCACGCCGGTGACCGGGTCGAAGGGCAACTCGGGGGTGCCGTCGGCGGCGGCCGAGAAGCACGCCGACACGCCGAGCACCATCAGCAGCAGGTGGTCGTCGTGAGATGTCACGCCGTCGCGGGAGCGGAAGTCGTCCCACCACGCTCCGATGTCGCCGTCCCAGGTGCGAAGGGCCCGCACCGCCTTGGGGAACTCCGGGATGTAACAGCACTCGTACAGGGCGTCACCGGCGTGGGTGGCGAAGCCACCGAAGACATCGGGGCGGAGCATGGGCGTGATCATGGCCCCGAACCCGCCGCTCGACTTGCCCTGGATGCCGCGGTGCTCGGGGGCGTCCAGAGTCCGGTAGCGGGCGTCGACGAACGGCACGACGTCGTCGCACAGGTACGTGTGGTACTTGCCCGTCCCCGCCGAGTCGACGAACTGCGAACCCCCGTATGCCGTCCACGCATCCACCCACACCACGATGCACGGAGGCGCCTGCCCCGAGGCGAACAGGGCATCGGCCGTCTCGGGGAACGGCCGGCGGAAGGGCTCGCGGTTGGCCCACATCGACAGGAATCCGGTGTAGCCCTGGATGACGTACACCGACGGCAGGCGTTCCGACCCGTCGTCGTATCCCGGCGGGACGTACACCCACAGCGGCCGTTGCACCGGGTCCCCGAGCACGTTGCCGGCCAGGGCGGACGAGGTGACGACGTGCTCGTCGATGCGACCGGCGAGCTCCGTTCCCCACGGCGGGGGCCCGCTCCGCAGAGGTGACACGGCACGTGCCGACGGATTCGGAGAACGTGGCGAGGACGGGGGCATCAGCCCAGGATGGCACGCCGCCACGGTCCGTACCGGGGCCGCCCCGACCTCACTGCGCCGCGGACGGCGTCCGTGGCGGGCGCCGGCGGGTGCGGGTGGCGGCGGCACGGGCCGCGGCCGCGGCACGCAGCCTCGGCACCACCAGCATCACGTACAGGGTCGACAGCGCCGTCAGCACGGTGATGATGCCGATGGGCAGCGCCGAGAAATGGCGGGCGTTCTCGGGGTCCGAGAACCCCGTCGCCACGAACAGCACGCCGAAGAGCGCCACACCCACCACGCCCAGGGGGCGGCCTGCCGCCAGTCGGAACGGCCGGGGGCGCGGCTCGCGGCGGCGCAGGACCACCAGGCACCACGATGCCGTGGCGTAGATGCCGGCTTCGATGGTGGCGCCGACCGCCACCAGCACCAGCCACTGGCCGGTGGCGAAGACCACGGCGGCCACCACGGCCGAGACCGCGGCCAGCGTGGTGACGGCCAACCACGGGACCGCCCTCAGGTTGAGCCGGGCGAACTGCCGCGGCAGGTTCCCCTCGCGGGCCGCGGCATACACGAAGCGCGACGCCACCAGGAAGCCGCCGTTGAAGGTGTTGAGCGCGGTGAGCACGGTGATGGCCAGCATCCACAACTCCCCCACCGTGCCGAGCGCCGCCTTGCCCAACAGCAGCTGCGGATAGGCGACCCCGTGGAATCGGGCGAACGGCACCAGATGCGTGAGCCCGAGCGAGAACACGCTGGCGACCAGCCAGATGAGCACGGGGGCGACGAACAGGGCGCGGGTGATCACCGGTGGGGTCCGGGCCTCCTCCGCCGTGGTGGTCACCCACTCGAAGGCGGCGAAGAGAAAGAGGGCGAAGGCGACGGCCTGGATGCCCGAGAACCCGCCCATCCCGAAGAGGTCGAGGGGGCGGCGGAAGGCGCCACCCACGTGGAACACGGCGATGCCCGAGAGGACCAACGTGCCGAGCAGCACCGTGTAGGTGACGACCGTCTGCATCCAGCCCGCCAGCCGCACCCCCAGGAGGTTGGCCCCCGTGGCCACACCCAGCAGGACGGCGATCCACACGTAGGCGAGGGCGGGGGGCTCGCCGAGCACGTACCGGACGGCGGAGCCGATGATGAAGGCGTCGGCGGCGATGACGAGGACCACCGTCGTCATGTAGGTGAAGGTGACGACCAGGGCGGTGCGGTCCCCGACGGCCCTGCCGAGGTAGAGCCGGATCCCCGCTGCCGTGGGGTAGAGGCCGTTGAGCTCCGAGAAGATCCCGGAGACGATGAGGACCAGCACGCCACCGATCAGGATGGCCGGCGCCGCCGCCGCCCCCGACGCGTAGGTGAGGACCGACACCACACCGAGGTAGTCGATGGCGGCGAAGGCGAGGCCGGCAGAGGTGGCGGTGGCGGTGGCGGTGCCGATCGACCTGCGAAGGACCATCCCCGACGGCGACGGTCCACCGGTGTCGGACATCAGGCGGCGGACATCACATGTCGGGCCAGATCACGAAGCTGATGGCGTCGAGCCGCATGACGTCCTCCTGAGAGCCCTTCACCGTGATCTCGCCCCGCAGGTACTTCTGCACCGGGTTCAGGTCGCCCCAGAACATGTCACAGAACGTCTCGGAGTCGGCGGTGACGACGATGTCGGGCGTACCCACGTGGCCGGGGGGCGTCGACTGGATCTCGCCGCGCTCCACGGTCATGGAGAACGTGGTGCCGGTGTCCGAGCACACGAAGTGCAGGACCCGCGACCAGTCGCGCTGCATCTTGCGCAGACGCTCGTTCTCGTTGCAGCTGACCGTGTAGTCGGCCAGGGCCCCGGCCAGCTCGTCCCAGTCCGCCACGGCCGACCTCAGCCCGCCGCGGTGGAGGCCGGGCGGGCCGGGCGGCGCCGCGGCCGGGCCGGTGCCGTCTCCGTCGGACCCGCTCCCGACACGAGGTCGGCGATGGCCCGGTCGAGCGCGTCGAGGAGGAAGTCCACCTCGGCCTCCTCGACGACCAGCGCGGGCATGAGGCGCATCACCGACGGCTGGTTCCCGCTGTACAGCGCCAGCACGCCGTGGCGGGCCAGGTGGTACGACATGCGCGGTCCCATCGAGTCCTCGGTGTACTCGACGCCGGCCATGAGCCCCAGGCCGCGCACCTCGGCGATGACGTCGCCGTGCTCCAGCGCCAGTGCACGCAGGCCGGCCAGGAGGCGCTCACCCATGGCGGCGGCGTGGGCGACGAGCCCGGTCTCCTCGATCACCGCGATCACCTCCAGGGCGACCGCGCACGCCAGGTCCGAACCCCCGAACGTGGACAGGTGGATGAACGGGTTGGGGATCAGGAACTCGCGCAGCTCCTCGGTGAACACCGTGGCCGAGATGGGCACGAGCGAGCCGCCGAGGGACTTCGCCGTCGTCATGACATCGGGGACCACGTCGAAGTGCTCGCTCGCCCACCAGCGCCCGGTGCGGCCCAGGCCGGTCTGGATCTCGTCCAGGACGAGCAGGGCACCGGCGCGGTCGCACGCGGCCCGGGCCGCGCCGAGGTAGCCCGGCGGCGCCACCACGATGCCGCCTTCGCCCTGCACGGGCTCGAGCAGGACGGCGGCGGTGTCCTCGTCCACGGCGGACTCGAGGGCCCCGGCGTCGCCGAAGGGGACGAGCACGAACTCGGGCATGAGGGGCTCGAAGGGGCGGCGGAAGGCGTCCCGGCCCGCGGCCGACAAGGCGAACCCGGTGTGGCCGTGGTAGCCGTTGACGGCCGAGACGATGCGGGGGCGGCCGGTCGCGCCCCGGGCCAGCTTGAGGGCGAAGTCGATCGCCTCCCCCCCGCCCGTCCCGAACATCGTGCACGACAGGTCGCCGGGGGTGATCTCGGCCAGCTTGGCCGCCAGCTCCGCCTTCTGGCGTGAGCACAGCAGGAAGTTGCCGTGATCGAGGTGCTCGAGCGCTCGGCGCGCCGCCGCCACCACCCGCGGGTTGCGCCGACCGACGTTGAACGAGCCGGCTGACGTGAAACAGTCGAGGAAGCGCCGGCCGTCGAGGTCCCACACCCACGCCCCCGAGCGCTCGGCCTCGATGATGTCGAGCCCGGCGGACTGCAGGACCCGGACCTTCTGCGGGTTCACGAAGGTGGCGAACTGCTCGAGGGCCCGCCGTTTGGCCTCGGGATCCGGGGGTTCCCGGGACCCGCCGAGTGACGAGCCGGGGGCGGGACCTCTCTCCATGACGCCGACGATACCCCCGGTGCCCCGCACCCCCCGCCCGCCTACCTGTCGGTGGCGAACCGTCCGAGCTCGACCCCGACGTCCTCGAGCCAGGCGCGGTCGCCGAGGATGAGGTCGCCGCTCCCGGCGCGCCACATCTCGGCGAATCCCGGGACGCCGGCCTCACCCCAGGTCTTGTGGCTCACGTAGCCGAACATGGCGTTGCGCAGCACGGTGGGGATCAGCTCGGCGCGCCCCGCCCGGTCGAGCCCGTACGCGTCGCACAACGTGCGCAGGCGCGCTGGCCGGTCGACGGGCAGTTCCCAGCCGTCGTCGGCGGCGCGCCCGTCGCTGTACAGCGGCACCCAGTGCTTGGCCGCCGACGCCAGGTCGTCGAGGGGCGTGCCGGGTTGCGCGAAGTCCCAGTCGATGAGCGCCGTCGGCCGGCCCGACCGGAACACCACGTTGGACGGCCACAGGTCGCCATGACGGACGATGGGGCCACCAGGGGACCCGAGCCAGGCACGCCACGTCGCCCCCGCCGGAGCCACGAAGCCCGACACGGCGTCGTGATAGCGACGCAGCAGCGTCCCGAGCCCGACGAGCGCTTCATCGGTCTGCATCCACGACGGCCACGGGAGGCACGGCGCTTCACCCGCGACCCACGTGACGACCTCCCGGCCACGCTCGTCGAAACCGATCACGCGCGGCGCGCCGTCGAAGCCGCTCGCCTCGAGATGCCCCAACAGGGCATGGACCGCGGACGTCCACGGCCCGGCGGACCGGTGGACCTGCCCGCCGGACAGCACCGACCCACCGACCGAGGGCCATCCGTCGGACAAGGGAATCTCGACCATCTCCGCCATCACACCACGTGCCACACCCGACTCCCAAGTCACAGTACGCACCGCACCTTCGTCACCAGGCCTCGTCGATGGGTCCTGGCGGTCGTGCACGACCAGCCGCGCTCGTCGATCGTGACTGCGTGACCGACCGACCACAAGCCGTCGGATTCGGATTGACACGCCTGTCGCCGTTCGGCCACAGGAACGAATTCTCTTCGGATTCCGGCGTCGGCGCACGAGAAATTGTGATTCTCGGTGGACTCGTGACTCTCAGCGCAATTGTGATCTGCACACGAACCTGTGATCCGCCTGCGGAGGATCTTGTGGTCCACCGACAAGATTCGCAGGCGAACGCAGACGAACGCACACCGAGCATACGAAACGAAATTGTCATCCAACCCCTGGACAGCTACCGTGCAGCGCACAGTGTCCCTCGCTCGGCTGACACCGACGACGGGGTCGATACCTGGAGCACGCAGCCGACGCACGGTCGTCGCCATGCTCCTTTCGACCCTCGTCATCGCGACCTCCCTCTCGGTGGTTGTCGCGGCGCGACCCGCCGGTGCGAACCAGGTCGGCGATCTGGAGAGCCAGGCGAAGGCCATCACCCAGGAGCTGGTGCAGGAGCAGCTCCAGGCGGACGCCTATCAGCAGCAGTACTCGGTGGCATCGGCAAAGGTGGCGGCCGACCAGTCGGCGATCGTCGAAACGGACCAGCAGATCGGCACCGATCAGCAGCAGATCGCCGGCGCCACGCTGGCGGTGCGCCAGCTCGTGATCAACTCCTACATGACCGCCGGCGCGGGGCTGACACATTCGGACACCGAGTTCTTCAGCGGCGACGAGGAGGCGGCTCAGGTGGCCGACGAGTACGCCGGCATCGCGGCCGGGAACATCGAGGGCGCGCTCGACCAGCTGCACGGCGACCAGCACGCGCTGCAGACGCGCCAAGCCGAGCTGGAGCAGCAGCAGGTGCAGGACCAGTCGACACAACGACAGGAAGCCACCTACCTCTCGCAGGCCGACGCCACCGACGCCCAGCTCGAGTCGGTGCAGAGCCAGGTCGCCGGTCGCCTGGCCGCGGCCGTGGCCGGGCAGGCGGCAGCACAGGCCAAGGCGGCAACGGCAGCGGTGGCCGCGGCCCGCAGGTCGGCCGTATCGGCCACGGCATCGCATGGCGGCTCGGGCGCCGGGTCGAGCTCGGTGCCGAACCCGGGGTCGAGCACGGTACCGGGCACCAGCGTCGGAGCGTCGACGGTCACGGTGACGGACCCGGCGCTCAACCCCTTCCTGGAGTGCGTCGTGCAAGCGGAGTCCGGCGGCAACTACCGGGCGGTCTCCCCCAGCGGGGAATACATGGGCGCGTTCCAGTTCAGCCAGTCGACGTGGAACATGGCGGCCCGGGCCGCCGGTCTGCCCGGTCTGGTGGGTGTGCGTCCGAACCGTGCGTCGAAGGCCGAGCAGGACACGTTGGCGGTCGCCCTGTACGCGCTCGACGGTGAGCGCCCGTGGCTCGGGGACCGCTGCAGCGGGTAAGTGCCCGCCCCCCCATCTCCCGCCATCGAGGCCGTGGTGTTCGACGTGGGTGGTGTCCTCGTCGACTGGGACCCCCGCCACCTGTATCGCTCGCTGATCCCTGACCCTGTGGCCATGGAACGGTTCCTGACCGAGGTGTGCTCGCCGCAGTGGCACGCCCAGCACGACGTGGGCGCGTCGTACGACGACACCATCCCCGCCCTGGCCGCCGCTCATCCCGAATGGGCGGACGAGGTGCGCGCCTGGAACGAGCGCTTCGACGAGATGTACAACGGCTGCTTCGAGGGATCGGTCGACCTGCTGGCGGCGTTGCACCGGCGAGGCGTGCCGCTCTTCGCCTCCACCAACTGGGGTGCCGAGAGCTGGGCCGCCGCCCGGGCGCGCTACGTGTTCCTGGAGTGGTTCGACGGCGCCCTCGTCTCGGGTGAGGTGGGCCTGGCCAAGCCCGATCCGGCTTTCTTCGACCTCCTGGTGCGGCGCTTCGGCCTGCGCCCGCCGGCCACGCTGTACATCGAGGACAACCGCACCAACCTGGCCGCCGCCGCCGCCCGCGGCTTCCGCACCCACGCCTTTGTCACACCGGCCGCCCTCGAGGCCGAGCTGCGCCGCCACGGCCTCGTGCCCGACGCGTGAGTGCCGTCCCGGCCCCGCCGGACCCGGGTGGCGTCGGCGCCCGCCGTCAGGGTTCGACGACCTCGCCCACCGGGTCGCCGACCTGGTAGGTGACCCCCTCCTCGGCGACGTGTCGGAGGCGGCCGGCGGCCGGCGACACCACCTCGTTGGTGACCTTGTCGGTCTCCATGTCGTAGAGGGGGTCGCCCTTGCCCACCAGCTCGCCGTCGTGGGCGATCCAGCGCGCCAGCACGGCCTCGGTCATCTCCATGCCGATCTTGGGGAGCCGCAGCAACATGGCCGGCTCAGGCGGAGTAGGCCATGACCCACTCGATCGCCTCGAGGAGACGTTCGGGTCCCGGGAGCGCCAGGCGCTCGAGGCGCTTGGCGTAGGGCAGCGGGGCGCTCAGCGCCCCCACCCGCATGACGGGNGCGGCCAGCCGGCCGAACAGAGCCTCGGAGATGCCCGCCGCCAATTCGGCGCCGAAGCCGCCCGTCACCACGGCCTCGTGCAGCACGACGGCACGACGGGTGCGGCCCACGGACTCGAGCACGGCCGTTTCGTCCAGGGGGACGAGCGAGCGCAGGTCGAGGACCTCGACCTCCACACCCCGCGGCGCCAGCGCGTCGGCGACGGCCAGGGCGTCGTGGACCTGGCGACCGTAGGTGACCACGGTGACGTCGGCCCCGGGGCGCTTCGTGTCGGCCACACCGAGCGGCACGGACACGTCCGCCAGGGCACCCTTGCGCGACAGCAGGGGCACCTGCTCGATGAAGACGCACGGGTCGTCGTCGGCGATGCACGATGTGAGCAGACCCCGGGCGTCCGAGGCCGTGCTCGGGACCACGACCTTCAGCCCGGGGACGTGCACCAGCCACGCCTCGAGCATCTGCGAGTGCTGGGCACCCACGCCGAGGCCCCCGCCGACGGCGGTCCGTACCACCAGGGGGACCGGTGTGCGGCCACCGGACATGTAGCGGAGCTTGGCCGCGTGGTTGGCCAGCTGGTCGAGGCACAGCCCGAGGAAGTCCATGAACATGATCTCGGCCACGGGTCGGAGCCCGCCCAGAGCCGCACCGACGGCGGCCCCCATGATGGCCTGCTCGGAGATGGGGGTGTCGCGCACCCGGTCGGCGCCGTGGGTGGCGGCGAGGCCCTTCGTCACGCCGAAGACGCCGGCCTCGGCGATGTCCTCCCCGAGCAGCACCACCCGGTCGTCGGACGCCATGGCCTCGTCGAGCGCCAGCGTGATCGCCGCCCGCACGCTCGTCTCGCCCTCGACGTGGCGCAGCGGTACCGCCGCCACGGTGGTGGCCGAGACCACGTCGGTCAGGACCTCGTCGTCGTCGGGCTCGGGGAGCCCGAGCACCTCGGATACGGTGGCGACGGCCAGGTCGGCGGCGCGCCGCTCGATGTCGTCCGCCTCCTCCTCGGCGAGCAACCCCCGAGCCACGAGGGTGCGGCGGAACCGCGCCACGGGCTCCTGCTCCCATGCGGCGTCGAGCTCGGCCGGATCGACGTAGGTCATGCGGTCCCCGAAGACGTGCCCGAAGAGCCGGTAGGTGTCCGCCTCGACCAGTGTCGGACCCTCCCCCGCCCGGGCCCGGGCGACCGCCTCGGCCACGGCCTCGTACACGGCCACGGGGTCGTTGCCGTCGACGGTCACCCCCGGCATGCCGTAGGCCGCGGCCCGCTCAGCCACGTGTGCCGTCCGCTGGTGACGGGCGAAGGCGGTGTGCTCGCCGTAGCCGTTGTTCTGGCACAGGAAGACCACCGGGAGCTGCCACAGCGCGGCCAGGTTGGCGGCCTCGTGGAAGGCACCGATGTTGGTGGCGCCGTCGCCGAAGCAGACCACGGTCACCCGCCCATCACCGCTCCCCCCGGCGTCGCCGGGCCCGAGGCGGCTGGCCGCCCACGCCAGCCCGGCCGCGATCGGCAGGCCCGATCCGACCACCCCCGTGGTGAGCATGAGGCCCGTGTCGGGCCACACCACGTGCATGGGGCCGCCCTTGCCCTTGCCCGTGCCCTCGGCCCGGCCCACCATCTCCGCCAGCAACGGGCGCAGGGGGACGCCCGTGGCGATCTGGTCGTGCAGGCCCCGGTAGGTGGTGACGAGATAGTCACCGGGCGCCATGGCGGCGGCGAAGCCGGCGGCGGCGGCCTCCTGGCCCCGGGGGGAGTAGTACGACAAGGTGGCGTCTCCGGCCGAGATGGCGCCGCGCAGGGCGTCGTCGCAGGCGGCGATGAGCGCCATGGTCTCGAACATCCGCCGCAGGGTGCCGTCGGGGGGAGCCATCGCCACACCGTAGGCGGCACCGTCGCCGGCATCATGTCCGGGGCCCCACCACGGGGAGTGGCGACAGAGTGACCCGGTGACTGGGACCTTCGGCTCTGTTGCGCCGCCGGCCGGTATGCCGACATTTGTCGTATGAAAGGCGACGCCTTGTTCGATTCCTCTGCCCGTGGCCTGCGCGAGGTCGGCGCCAGCACCGACGACCGTGACCTGGTCGAGCTCATCACCAGCCACGGACGCCAGGAGACCGAGCGCCTCCTGCGCTACGAGGAGGTGGCGCAGCGGTCGTCGCCGGCCATGCGGTACCTGATGGAGCTGATCGTCGAGGACGAGCGGCGCCACCACCGCCTGCTGGCCGAGATCGCCGACGCCATCGCCTGGGGGACGGTCCCGACCCCGCAGTCCGGCGTGCCGAGGCCCGGGTCCGAGGACGCCGACGCCGAGCTCGTGGCGGAGACCAAGGAGCTGCTGACGGCGGAGAAGGAGGACCGCGCCGAGCTGCGGCGGCTCCGGCGACGGCTGCGCGCCAGCTACACCGGCACGTTGTGGCCGCTGCTGGTGGAGGTCATGCTCCACGACACCGACAAGCACGTGCACATCCTCGACTACATCGTCAAGCACCGGGGACGCTGAGGGATCAGGCGCTCGCCACCCGTCGTGCCGTGCCGGGCTCCTGGACGGGGAGCGCCTGCGTGGTGGGGACGGGGTAGGGGGCGGGGTCGGTGACGTCGAGCTCGAACAGCTGGCTCTGCGTGCACTCGGTGCGCACCGTGGTGCTGCGGGCGTTGGTGGCCGGCAGCTTCGGCACCGAGAGGTCGACCTGACCGAGCTGGAGCGTCGCCGTGAGGTCGCCCGAGGTCTGGCGGCGCCAGGACGAGAGGTTGGGGGCGCGGACGCCGAAACGCTCCTCGAGAAAGCGCAACTGCGCCGTGTGGTCGAAGACGTCGGAGCACACGTAGCCGCCCCGGCTGAACGGCGACACCACCAGCATGGGTACACGGAACCCGAATCCGATCGGCCCTGCGATGCCGAACTCGGCATGGGGCGGGCGCCGGGCCGACAGGAACTCGCCCGTGGTGTCCGGGGCGGCCACGGGGGGAGGCACGTGGTCGAAGAAGCCGTCGTTCTCGTCGTACATGATGAACAACACCGTCTTGGCCCAGACCTTCGGGTTCGAGACGAGCGCCCCGAGAACCTGGCTGGTGAACCACTGGCCGGCCGCCGGGGGCGCCGGCGGGTGCTCGTCGTAGCCGATGGGCGGGATCACCCACGACACCGAGGGCAGCTCGTCGTTGGCCACGTCGCGGCGGAAGTCCTTGGGGAAGGTGGGGCCGAACGCCTTCTGGTAGAGCACCGACGACGGGTCGGACGTATGGCGCGCGAAGTACAGCAGGATGTTGTCGCTGATGGCCATCGACAGCGGGCTCGAGGGCTGGTACGCGGGCTCGGGCGGGTTGTAGAACTTCCACGACACCCCCTTCGACTCGAGCTCCTCGGGCATCGTCCGCCAGTGCGTGGAACCGATGAAGCTGGGATCGCTGTTGGTGACGATGATCGGCCCGCCCTCGTCGCCGGCCGGATCGAGCATCCCCGACAGGGCGTACAGGCGGTTCGGGTGGGTGGGCCCCATCACCGAGCAGTGGTAGTTGTCGCAGATGGTGAAGGCGTCGGCCAGCGCATACCAGAAGCCCAGATCCCGGCGGGTGTAGTAGCCCATGGTGAGCACGCCGTTGTGCGGCCCCTCGAACCGCGGCGAGGTGTGGGTGGAGACGAACTGGTCCATCTGACCCTGGTTCCAGCTCATGTGCTGGGCGTTCCACTCGTGCGACAGGTCGAACGTGCACTCGGCGTCGGTGGTGGCGGTGTCGAGGTGGAACGGCAGCAGCGACGTGGCCGCGTAGCCCGCCGCCGCGCCGTCCCAGGACTGGGCGAAGACGCCCGGCAGCGCCGTCGGGTCGCCGAACCCGCGCACGCCGGGGTAGGTGCCGTAGTAGTGGTCGAACGATCGGTTCTCGTTCATGAGGAACACCACGTGCTCGACCGCACCGAGGTCCGAGCCCGCGGGCGGGACCGACACGGCCGCCTTGGTGGTGGCCTGTCCACAGGCGGCGAGCGCCAGCCCGAAAGCCCCCGACATCCCGGCCACGAGGATCTCGCGCCGGGTCCGCAACACCTGTCCGGGGTGCGGCGCTCGCCGCCGGGCTTCGAGCCTGCTCACGTCGGGCCGTCGCACGTGCTCGTCCTCCCCCTGTCGGCGCCCGCTCCCCCGCACCTCGCCCGGGCCGGGCGTCGGTCCGGGACGGCCCCGCACGCTACCGGGAACGACCACCGTCGTCCCGGAGCTCGCCCTCGGCCAAGTGCCGGCGCAGCACGTGCTTCTGAACCTTGCCCGACGCGGTGAGGGGCAGCTCCTCCACGAACGCCCACCGGCGTGGCACCTTGTACGGCGCCAGACGGGACCGTACGAAGGCCTCCAGGGCACNGGCTTCGGGACGGCGCCCGGACTCGGGGCGCACGACCGCCACCGCCGCCTCCCCCCATCGCTCGTCGGGCACGCCCACCACGGCCGCCTGGGCCACGTCGGGATGCTCGAGCAGGACTCCCTCGATCTCCACCGGGAAGATGTTCTCACCGCCGGAGACGATCATCTCCTTGGTGCGCCCCGCCATGCGCAGGAATCCCCGGTCGTCCATGGTCACGAGGTCCCCCGTCCGGAGCCACCCCCCCGGCGCCATGGCGGCGGCCGTCTCCTCGGGCAGGTCGAAGTAGCCGGCCATGACGTTGGGGCCGCGCACCTCGAGCTCCCCCACCTCGCCGCACGGCACCACGTCGGGCGAGCCCGGGCGCACCACCCGCGCCCGCACGCCGGGGAGCGGCTGGCCGAGCGTCGCCGCCTTGTCCTCGGCCTCGTCGTCCAGCCTGGTCTGGGAGATGAAGCCACACGCCTCGGTCTGCCCGAACACGATGGCGAACTGCACACCGAGCGCCGCCTCGATGCGGCGCACGAGCTCGGCGGGGACGACCGCCCCTCCCCCGCTGACGGCCCGGAGCGACGACAGGTCGCGGCGCGAAAAGTCGGCGTGCCCCATCAGGGCGAGCAGCATGGTGGGGACCCCGCACGTGAGCGTGGCCCGTTCCGACTCCACCAGTTCGAGGACCAGTCCCGGGTCGAAGGACGGCACCAGCACGGCCGTGGCCGACAGCTGGCACAGCTGGAACGACACCACCTGGCCGCCCACGTGGAACAGCGGCATGGTGTGCACGTACACGTCGCCGGGTCGCATGCCGAACCGGATGGCTCCGAAGCGTGCCGCGTTGGTCATGCCCCGGTGGGTGAGCAGTGCCCCCTTGGGGGCACCCGTCGTCCCCGAGGTGTACACCAGCTGGGCCACGTCGTCGGGCCCCGGCGTGTCGGCCGGCAGCTCGTCCCCGGGGTCGTCGGCGTCCGAGCAGAACGACTCCCAGTCGGCAAGGTCCACCACCTCCCGCAGTGCGGGGAGGTCGGAGCGCACCGTGGCCAACGTTCCGGCCAGGTCGTGGCCCCGGTGCTCGGGGACGAGGAAGAGGCCCGCCGCTCCCGATTGGGCCAGCACGTGGCGCACCTCGCCCGCTCGCAGGGCGGGGTTCACCGGCACGAGCACCACGCCGGCCAGGGCGGCGGCGTAGGTGCACAGCAGCGACTCAGGGAGGCTCGGGGCCCACACCGCCACGCGCTCGGAGGGCTCGAACCGTCGGGCCAGCGCCCGGGCACCGCGCCTGGCGTCCGCCAGGAGCCCGTCGTAGGTCCACCGGCGGCGGGCGGCGGGGTCGGCGACGCCCTCCACCAGGGCCACGGCGTCGGGGGTGCGGGCCGCCGCCCGGCACAGGATGCCGGCCACGGTGGAGTCCTCGACCTCCTCGTCCTGCGCCGTCCAGGCGGACTCGGTCAGGCCCGGCGGCCGCCGCTCGCTCACGTCCCCAGGTACCGGCCGAGGGTGTCGTGGAAGTGGCGGATACGGATCTCCTGGTAGCCGGCCAGGGTGACGTCGGGGCCGTCGACGGACTCGAGACCGCGCTGGACGCGTCCCAGCGTGGCCGTGTCCTGGTCGAGGATGCGGCCGAGGTACCCGAGCTCGGGCGCGTCGGCCCAGCGCTCGCCCGGGGCGAGGTGGCGCGTGGCCGCCGGCGACGGGCGCGGGCCGTCGGCCGGCGCCGGCTCGAGCAGCATGACGTCCATCACCGCCGCCCGGTGGTCGTCACCGGCCGGCCGGAACCGGTAGGCGAGCGGCGTCGTGTACCCGGCCCAGGGGACGAAGTTGGGAAAGACGAAGTACTCGATGGCGTCGAGCGCCTCGCAGTCGGTGATCCCCGAGTAGTCGCGCCCGGTTCGCCCGGCCAGCATGCGGCGGGTCCGCTCCGCCAGGAGCTGCCGGGCGCTCCCACCCTCGGGCACCACGGCGTCGGGGTCGTCCTTGGTGAGGAACATGGCGTCGACGATGTCCTGCTCCTCCACGTGGTGCCGGACGTGCTCGCTGGCGATCCCCACCGGCGTGATCATGCGGCTCACGTGGCGGACACCCTCGTACACGTCGTACTGGGTCTGCGTGTCGCCGCTCGTGGTGAGCAGCTGGGGATGGACGGCCACCGTGTGGTAGCTCTCGATGAACGCCTCGAGGGCCACCTTCCAGTTGCACGGCACCTCGCGCACCACGTGGGCGGACAGGTACCGTTCGGAGAGGTCCCACGAGGCGAAGTGCTCGGGAAGGATCTCGAGGTAGGTGTCCAGTGGCTCGCAGTCCGGGTCGACGGTGACGAAGACGAAGCCGCCCCATGTGCCGACGCGGGCTTCGGGCAGGGCGAAGGTGGCCGCGTCGACATGGGGGAAATCCCACGGACAGGGCATGCCGGCGAACGAGCCGTCGAGGTTCCAGGTGAAGCTGTGGAAGGGGCAGCGCAACTCGCCGATGCACCCGGGCTGGGTCCGTAGCTGGGTGCCACGGTGCAGGCATGAGTTGTGGAACGCCCGGATCGCGCCCGTGGGCGCCCGCAGGACCACGAGCGAGACACCCGGGGCGCGGTACACGATGCTGTCGCCGGTGTCGGGGATCTGCTCCTCGCGGCACGCCATCTGCCACACCCGCCGCCACACCTTGTCGACCTCGAGGTCGTGCACGTCCCGGCTCGTGTACCGGGCCCGAGCCACGCCCCGGTCCGCCCCGTCGGGACGCACGTCGCCCACGGCGCGCAGCACGGCCGGCACGGGACGCGTCTCGGCGTCCAGCAGCGCCTGCACCACTCGCGCCCCGTGCGGAAGCCCGTCGCCGGTCCTCGGCCGCCGGTCGTCGTCGCCGGTCATCGGTCGGTGCCGGGCACGGGCCGTCGCGCCGCCGCCTCACCGGCCCGGAACCCGAACACGAGGGCCGGGCCCAGGGTCGCCCCGCCGGCGGCGGTGGCGCTCCCGAACGGGCTGGCCGCCACGTTGCCGGCGGCATAGAGGCCGGGGATGACGGGTCCCGACGCCGACCACACCCGGCCATGGTGGTCGGTGCGGGGACCGCCCTTCGTCCCCATGCAGCCCAGGTGGGCCTCGACGGCGTAGAAGGGGGGCTCGACGAGCGGGGCCAGGGTCGGGTGCGGGGCTCCCGGGTCGCCGATCCACCGGTCGTAGGGCAGGTCCCCGCGGCCGAATTCCTCGTCGACCCCCCGCCCGGCGCCGGCGTTGAAGCGGGTCACCGCCCCGGTGAGCACGTCGGGGTCCATGCGCAGCATCCCGGCCAGGGCGGCCAGGTCGCCGGCTCGGACGAGCCAGGCCGGGTCGGGGGATCCGGGCTCGAGGGGGCCCACGGGGTAGCGACGCCGGTAGGCGGCGTCGAAGACCAGCCACCAGGGACCGGGCGGACGCCCCGAGCGGGCCGAGGGGTGGGGGGCACCGCCGCGCTCGGCCTGGCTGACGTGGCCGTGGCGCATAGCCCGCCCGACGTCGCCGTAGTTCTGGGCCTCGTCGACGAAGCGCCGTCCGCTGCGGTCGACCATGATCGCCCCGGGCTTGGCCCGCTCGCCGTGCAGGGGGCGGTAGTGCGGTGCCCCGTCGAGCTTCTCGCCCGGCACGTGGAGCGACGGCATCCACCAGCCCTCGCCCATGTTGCCCAGCGCGGCGTCGACGGCCATGGCCATCCGGAGCCCGTCGCCGCTGCATCCGGCCGGGCCGAGGGGGGCCACGGGCGGGCCGGGGAGAAATCGCGACGCCAAGGCGGGGTCGTGCTGGAAGCCGCCCGAGGCGAGCACGACGGTCCCCGGCACCACCGCCCCGTCCACCACCACGCCCGTCACGGCGCCGTCGGCGTCGGTCACGAGGGAGGCCACGCGCGCCCCCGTGCGCAACCGCACCCCGGCGTCGAGCACCCCCGCCAGCAACCCGCCGCACAGGGCCCGACCCCGCACGTGGCCGCGCAGCACGACACCGTCGTTGGCCGGGGCCCCGCCGTCGGCCTCGACCGGGGGCGGGGACGGCTGGTCGAGGGCGGCCTGGACGAGGTGCTCCACGTGCGCCGCGAGCCGCAGGGGCCGGGGCCACATCGACCGCCCGCCGGCGCTCGCACCGGGGAGCTCCCCTCGGTAGTCGGGCCAGTGCTCGAGGACCTCCCACTCGATGGGCGTGCGCTTCTCGACCTCGTCCGCCACCCGGGCCGTGTCCGACACGAAGGCCCGCATGAGCCCGACGTCGACGTCACCCTTGGCCGCGGCGCACAGATAGGTGAGGGCCTGCTCGCCGCTGTCAGCGCCCTCGGCCCCACGGCCCCGTCCGTGGCCCGGCATCCACACCACCCCGCCCGACATGGCGGTGGTGCCTCCCACGAAGGCGGCGCGCTCGAGCACGAGGACGTCCGCGCCCGCGCCGGCGGCGGCCAGGGCGGCGGCGAGGCCGGCCGCGCCCGAGCCGACGACCACGACGCACGGGGTGTCGACCACGGGCCCAGGGTAAACCGGCCCCGCCGGACGGCGCAGCGTTTCCCGGCCCGTACGATCACCCCATGCCCCTTCCTCCCCCCTCGGCCGCCACCACCGCCCTGGTGACCGGGGCGTCGTCCGGCATCGGCGCCGATCTGGCCCGCGAGCTCGCCCGGCGCGGCCACGGAGTCACCCTGGTGGCGCGGCGCCAGAGCCGGCTCGAGGCGCTCGCCGACGAGCTGCACGGCCGGCACGGCGTGCGCACCGAGGTGATCGCCGCCGACCTGACCGATGCCGATGCACGCCAGGGCCTGCTCGAGGCGGTCACCGACCGCGGGCTGTGCATCGACGTGCTCGTGAACAACGCCGGTTTCAGCACCACCGGGCCGGTGCACAGGAGCGACCACCACCGCGAGGTGTCGATGGTGCGCACCGACGTCGAAGCCGTCGCCGACCTGTGCAGCCTGGTGCTGCCCGGCATGGTCGACCGTGGACGCGGCGCCGTGCTCAACGTGGCTTCCACCGCCGCCTTTCAACCCCTGCCGGGGCAGGCGGGATACGCGGCGTGCAAGGCCTTCGTCCTCGCCTACAGCCAGGCCGTGCGGGCCGAGCTGCGCGGCACCGGCGTCTCGCTCACGGTGCTGTGCCCGGGGCCGGTGAGGACCGAGTTCGCCGAGGCGGCCGGCTTCACCGAGGAAGAGGCGGAAGGCTCGTTGCCGGCGTTCATGTGGGTGCCCGCCGCCCAGGTGGCCCGCAGCGCCGTCGACGCACTCGACCACGACCGGGCGGTGGTGATCCCGGGCATGGCCAACCGTGTCGCCGCCCAGATCGCCCGCAACACGCCGCGCTCGCTCCTGCTTCCCTTGCTGGCCCGGCAACACCCGTCCCTCGGGTAGGCGACGGGCGGACGCCTCCCGGGCGGACGCCTCCCGGGCGGACGCCGCCCGGGCCGCGTCGCCGCGCGGTCGAGCCGACGTCGACGTCGACGTCGAGCGGAGCGGGCCGTCCACGGGGTCGGGTAGTAGCGTCGACCCCATGGCACGGATCACGTTTCCCGAACGGGGCTTCGGCGAGCACGTCGACTGGGCGTTGCTGCGCCCCAAGATGGCGGCAGGCATGGGCGCGCTGTCGGAGGCGGTCTACACCAACAGCCAGCTCCCGGTGCGCGAGCGCGAAGCGGCCCGATGGACGATCGCCCTCATCAACGACTGCGCGGTGTGCCAGGACACGCGAGCGCGCCACGGTGACGAGGCCGGCGCCGACGAGGACTTCTACCGCCAGGTGGCCGACTGGAGGTCGAGCACGACGCTGAGCGAGCGCGAGCGCCTGGCGGCAGAGTTCGCCCAGCACTTCGCCCTCGACCACCTGGCCATGGGCGACGACGTGTGGGCCCGCCTGCACGCCGCCTTCTCCGACGAGGAGCTGGCCGATCTGACCATGTGCTGCGGGATGTTCCTCGGCCTCGGGCGCGTCCTGGCCGTGATCGGGGTACCGGCCCCGGAGGAGCGCATCCTGGTCTGACGCCACGCCGGCGCAGACGGTCGGCGGCCATCTGGTGCCGTCGACCCTGGGGGACATTGGCGTGGCGTCGACGCCAATGTGAGGTGCACTTCTTGCCGACTGCCGTCGCCTCCCCTGCTGTCGCGCCGTCGGCGTCGACCGTGGAGGCGACCGCCGGTCCGGGCGCGAGCTGGGTGACGGCGCAGCGGTGCGAAAGGGAGTAGAAAGGCCGCCGAGCTCTCCACCGTGCCCTCCGACTCCCCCCTTGCACGCCTCCCGGGCGTACACGCCCGCCAGGCGACCGTCCGAGCACGCCGGGTCCGTGCCGGCGCCGCGCTCACCCTCCTCGTGGTCCTCGGCGTGGTCCTGGCCACGTGCATCGGTGGCGGTCCGCGCACGACAGCGCCGAGACCCCGGTCATCGGGCCATGTGCCACCTCGACTCCACGCCGCGTCGATCGCCGCGGCCGAGTCCGGCCTCCTCCCGTGGGCCCTCGCCGCCCCCATCAGCCGTGCCGTGGTGCTCCCCGGGTCGGCCAACCAGCTGGTGGTCCTGGGCGGGCTCACCGGGTCGGGCGTGTCGGCGCCCGGCGTCTACTCCCTCGACACCACCACCGGGCGCCTCACCCACACCGGCGACCTGACGACGGGCCTCCACGACGCGTCGGGTGCCGTCGTCGCCGGGCATGACGTCACCTTCGGCGGTGGGTCGCCAGCCACCGTCGCCACCGTCGAGTCCACACCTGTGCCGGGTCCCACCGGTCCGGCTGCCGGTGCGAGCGGCACCGCCACGGTCATCGGCGATCTCCCCCAGCCGCGCTCGGACTCGGCGACGGCGACCGTCGGGGCGACCACCTACATCGTCGGCGGGTACGACGGCACCAATCCCGATCCGGTGGTTCTGGCCACCACCGACGGCCGTACGTTCTCCGCCGTGACATCGCTGCCCGTGCCGGTGCGGTACCCGGCGGTCGCCACCACCGGTGGGCTCGTGTACGTCTTCGGCGGCGACGCCGTCACCGGCGCCGGCGCCGGACAGCCCGTGAACGTCATCCAGGTGGTCGATCCGAGACGCCACACGGCGTCGACGATCGGGCACCTGCCCGTGCCCCTGGCGGGCGCCGCCGCCGTCACCATCGGGAACCAGATCTACCTGGCCGGCGGCGAGAGCACGATGCCACAGCCATCGACGCCCGGGGTCGGCACCACGCAGCTGGGCCCGCCGCCGGCAGGCGCCAACCCCGGCGCGGGGGCCGCCGGTGGGACCACCACGGCACTGGTCAGGCCGGCGAACACCGCCGCCGACGGAAGGCTCCTCGCCGCCTCCACCGGCAACGAGTCGACGACGGGCACGTCCACCGTCTCGACCATCTGGGCCTTCGATCCGACGACCGTGCGCCTGTTGCCCGCAGGTCGCCTGCAGGTGCCGGTGTCGCATGCCGGCGTGGCCGTGCTCGGCACCACGGCCTGGTTCGTCGGGGGCGAGTCCGGCGGCACCCAGTCGTCCGCGGTCCAGATGCTCACCCCCAAGGCCGGATTCGGCGCCGCCGGCGCACCCGGTGCGGGCTCGCCCTTCTTCGGACTGCGCCTGCTCATCGCCGACCGCGGCAACAACCGATTCCTGGTCATGGACCCGGCCATGAACATCACGTGGACATATCCGTCGGCGACGTCGCCACCCGACCCCTACGGCTTCGTCTTCCCCGACGACGCCTTCTTCATCGACAAGGGGCAGGCCATCATCTCCAACCAGGAGGAGAACGAGACGATCGTCGAGATCGCCTTTCCGTCCGGCAAGATCCTCTGGGAGTACGGGCACCCGAAGCATCCGGGCACGGCGGCGGGGTACCTGCACGAGCCCGACGACGCCTATCTCCTCAAGAACGGGCAGATCACCGTGGCCGACGCACAGAACTGCCGCATCATGATCATCAACCACGACGGGACCGTGGCCGGGCAGATCGGCACCAACGGACGATGCCTCCACGACCCGCCGGTGTCGATGGGGTCCCCCAACGGCGACACGCCCCTGGCCGACGGCAACCTCCTCATCTCCGAGATCAACGGCTCGTGGATCAGCGAGTACACCGTGACCGGGCAGCTGGTGTGGACGGCCCATGCACCCGTCTCCTATCCGTCTGACCCCCAGCAACTCGGACCCGATCTGTACCTCGTGGCGGACTACGCCAAGCCGGGTGCGTTCATCTACATGGACCGCCAGGGCCACGTCCTCTACCGGTATGCCGTGGCGTCGGGGCCGGGCATGCTCGACCACCCGTCCCTGGCGGAGCGGATCCCGAGCGGCGTCGTCATGATCAACGACGACTACGCCAACCGGATGGTGGCCATCGACCCCACCACGGGTGCCCTGGTGTGGCAGTACGGCATCACCGATGCCGCCGGCACCGGGACCGGGATGCTCGACACGCCCGACGGCTTCGACCTCCTCGCTCCCGACGGGTCCACGCCCACCCACCCCACCACGGGCTGACGGCGGACGACGCCCCGGTCCGGGCACGGAACATGCACGCCCCGGCGCCCGGTCCGTGGTGGTGGCATGATCTACCTCAGCGGGGGACGCAGCGCCGGGAACCGGCGCCGACGTCGTGGGAGGCGAGGGGGACCATGGGGAGCCGTCGAGTGCGCGCGTCGTTGGGGGCCGGCCTGCTGTTCGCCTCCCTGGCACTGGGGTCGGCGGTGACGGTCGGGGCGCCGGCCGCCGGCGCATCGGGGGGCGGATCGCTCCAGGGCAACGGCTCGGTCGACGAGGCGTGGCTCACCGGCGCCACGCCCGGCGACTCCATCACCCTGCTCCAGAACGGTTCGCCCGTCGTCAACGCTGCCAACCCCGGCACCGCCGACTCCCTGGGGTCGCTCATCATCCGTGACCTCACCCCGGGCGACAACTACGCGTGGGACGACACCACCTCGGGCGACGAGATCGGGCCCTTCTCGGTGCTCGCCCCCGGGGACAACCCCGCCCCCGACTCCACCCTGTACACCAACCAGCCCATGCGCGACGGCCTCAACTACATCACCATGCGCGACGGCATCCAGCTCGCCGCCACCGTCCGCTACCCCTACGGCTCGACGTGCAGCGCCAGTGCGCCGTGCCCGACGGTGATCGAGTACTCGGGGTACGGCACGGCCGGGCCCACCGACCCCATCCCCTTCGTCCTGGCCGCGGCCCAGAACATCACGTGCACGGACTGCGGTGACCCGAACCTCCTGCCGGACGGGTCCACGGAGGTCGGCTCGGTGGTGGCCCGGATGGTCGGCTTCGCCACCGTCAGCCTGCAGATGCGCGGCACCGGCTGCTCGGGCGGCGCCTACGACCTGCTCGGCTACCCGTCGGACTACGACGCTTACGACGCCATCGAGATCGTGGCCCACCAGGACTGGGTGGCCAACCACAAGGTCGGCATGGTGGGCATCAGCTACTCCGGCCTGTCACAGCTGCCGTCGGCCGGCACCGACCCGCCGGGTCTGGCCGCCATCGCCCCCCTGAGCCCGACCGACGACCTCTTCTCCACCGGCTACCCCGGCGGCATGTACAACGAGGGGTTCGCGGCCGAATGGATCTCGCAGCGCATCGACGACGCCAAGCCGGCGGCCACGTACGCCGGCGGCCAGCTCGTCCCGCTGTCGACGACCCCGGTGGCGAACGTCGCCCAACCGTGGACCTACTACGAGATCGACGCCGAGGGCGGCGTGCCTGGCCAACCAGGCGCTGCACGAGCAGTCCGAGGACCTCTCCAGCCTGGTCGGGCCGCAGATGGTGGCACCCGGCACGGGCCCGGGCCGGGATCCGTCGCTGTTCACCCCCCGTTCGATGACCTGGTGGGCGCCCAAGATCACCGTGCCGGTGTTCATTTCGGGCGCCCTCGAGGACGACCAGACCGGTCCGCAGTGGCCGGCGCTGCTCGACGCCCTGCCCTCCTCCGGGGTGTACGCCAACATGGTGAACGGCGGCCACATCGACTCGGCCGATCCCCAGGTCATGAGCCGCTGGCTCGAGTTCCTCGACGTCTACGTGGCCGACAAGGTGCCCACCGATCCCGGCATCATCGGCGACGTGGTGCTCGACGAGTTCGCCAGCTCGGCCTCGGGCACGAGCGGCCAGTACGCGCTGCCGCCCTTCCGGTTCACGACGGCCAAGACGCCGGCCAAGGCACAGACGGACTTCGCCAAGAAGACGCCCCGGGTGGACGTCTTCTTCGACAGCGGCGCCAGCGCGGCCGGTGCCGGCAACCCGGGCTCGCCGTACCAGGGCGCCTACAAGGCGTGGCCGCCGAAGGGCAAGGTCGAGACCTACTACTTCGGCGCCGACGGGGCGCTGAGCACCAAGACGCCCAAGACGTCGGGCACAGCGTCGCTCAACCTCGACCCCTCGGTGCGCCCGCTGACGGACCTGCCGGCGGGGGCCAACCCCTGGGCCGCTGATCCCCCATGGGACTGGACGCCGGTGCCGGCCGCCGACGGGGTGGCGTTCCAGACCGCACCGTTCACCAAGACCACCACCATCGTGGGCCCCGCCACCGTCGACCTGTACGTCGAGTCGGGCACGCCGGTCGACGACTTCCAGGTCACCGTGACCGAGGTCCGACCGTCCGCCTCCCAGGAGGAGTACGTCACCTCGGGGTTCCTGCGCAGCTCGAACCAGGTCGACCTGACCAACTCGACGAGCCTGTTCACCGATCCGTCCTACCTGGCGAGCGACGCCATGAACCTGTCGCCGACCTCGTACAAGCTGGTGAGGATACCGGTTGACCCGATCGCCCACATCTTCGAGCCCGGGACCGAGCTGCGCATTGTGATCTCGGCGCCCGGTGGTGACCGGCCGTTGTGGGAGTTCGACACCGTCGACAGCGGCCAGTCGGCGACGGTGGGCTTCGGCGGCGCAGTGGCCTCGACGCTGGTGGTCAACAAGGCGGGCGGCGTCAAGCCCACGCCCACCGCCACACTGCCCTCGTGCGGTTCGGTGCAGAACGAGGACGGTTCGTTGCAGGGCGGTTCTCTGCGGGGCGAGCCGTGCCGCATCTACCAGCTCGAGGGGAACCAGACCCCGTCGGGCGGCCCACAGGTCGCCCAGCCCCGGCACGGCCACAACACCCACAAGGGCTGAGGGGCCCCGGCAACGCAACCTCCGGCCGCCGTCGGGCCGGGTGGAGCACCACGCCGGGGCGGGTGCGCGGTAGCGGGATCAGAAGTGCCCGAGGACGGGGTGCGGGAGGTAGGGCTCCTCGAGCCTCGCCATCTCTTCGGCGCTGAGCGACAACGTCTCGGCCGCCAGGGCGTCGGTGAGGTGGGCCAGCTTGGTGGCCCCGACGATGGGCGCCGTGACGCCGGGCCGGTGCAGCAGCCAGGCCAGGGCCACCTGGGCCGCCGGCACACCGCGCTCGGCGGCCACCTCGGCCACCCGGTCGACCACGTCGAAGTCCGACGGCTGGCTGTAGAGGTAGTCGGTGAAGGGGTCGGACCCCGATCGGGTTGTGTGCCGCTCCCCCTGGCGGGTGCGGTTCCCGGCCAGCACCCCCCGGGCCAGGGGGCTCCACGGGATGACCCCGATCCCCTGGTCGATGCACAGCGGGATCATCTCGCGCTCCTCTTCGCGGTACAGCAGGTTGTAATGGGGCTGCATGGACACGAACCGGGTCCAGCCGTTGCGCTCGGCCACGTGCTGGGCCGTGGCGAACTGCCAGGCGAACATGCTGCTGGCCCCGATGTAACGGGCCTTGCCGGCCCGCACCACGTCGTGCAGCGCACCCATGGTCTCCTCGATGGGCGTGCGGGGATCCCAACGGTGGATCTGGTACAGGTCGACGTACTCCAGGCCGAGCCGCTGCAGCGAGGCGTCGATGCCGGACAGCACGTGCTTGCGCGACAGGCCCCCGCCGTTCTCTCCCGGGGTCACGGGCATGAACACCTTGGTGGCGATGACCACCTCGTCGCGCGACAGCATCTTGCCCACGAGCCGGCCCGTGGCCAGCTCGCTGGCGCCGCCCGAATAGGCGTCGGCGGTGTCGAAGAACGTGACGCCCCCCTCGACGGCGGCCCGCACGATGGGTTCCGCGGCGTCCTCGTCGAGGACCCAGGGCCGGTCACTGGCGTTCCCGAAGCTCATCATGCCGAGGCAGACGCGCGACACCCGCAGGCCCGTGCTCCCGAGATTGACGTACTCCATTGGGCACCCTCCGCTCCGTGGCTGCTCGGGCCACCTTATTGGTGTCATCGGCCCGGCGTGCCCGCAGGATCGGTGTCTGCGGGCCGGCGTGCCCGGTCAGGAGGCCCAGAGACGGGCACTGGCCAGGTCCGCTCCCGCCCGCAGGGCCCGGAGCTTCTCCCACACCACCGACGGCGCGATGTCCCCGATGCCGGCCGAGGTGTCGAAGCCGCAGTCCGTCCCGGCCATCACCCGGCGAGGGTCCCCGACGGCATGGGCCACCCGCTCGAGGCGGTCCGCCACCACCTCGGGGTGCTCCACGTAGTTGGTGGTGGTGTCGATCACGCCGGCCACGAGCACCATGGAGTCGGGGAGCGGGTGGCGCTCGAAGCACCGGAACTCGTGCGCGTGGCGGGGATTGGCCATCGACACCACGAGCGCACCCACGCGGGCCGCGTAGAGCACGGGAAGGATCTCCTGCAGCGGGACGTCATGGGTGTGGGGCCCCTCGTAGTTCCCCCAGCACACGTGCAGGCGCACCCGGTCCCGATCCACGCCCTGCAGGGCGTCGTTCAGGGCCGACACGACCAGCTCCACCCACGACACGAACTCGCCCACGGGCCGGTCGGCGAACAGGGTGTGGCGCTCCAGGGCCAGGTCGGGCGCGTCGATCTGCAGCACGAGCCCGTGGTCCACCACGGCCCGGTACTCGACCTGCAGGGCCCGGGCCACGGCCCGGACGTACTCGTCCATGGAGGGGTAGTGCCGGTTCTCCATGGCCGCCGCCACGATCCCGGGAGAGGCGGCCGTCATGAACGTCTCGACGAAGGGCGCACCGGCCACGAGCGCGCACTCGGCGTCGATCTCGCCCGTGTCGCGGTAGGCGACGTCCGACACCGCCGCCGGCGCGGCCATGAGGTTCACCTGGCGCCGCACGTGGCGCGGCACCACGAGCTCGAGGAAGTCGGGGTGCTCCAGCAGGTCGCGCATGCCCGACCGCAGGCTGGTGCCGCCGAAGCCCGTCATCCGGTGCTGGACGTAGGTGAAGAAGCTCTCGCGGCCCTGCTCGCCGTCGTTGCCCACGTCGATGCCCGCCTCGACCTGGGCGGCCACCACGGCGGCCGTGGCACCGGCCACCGCCCGGCGCAGCTCCTCGGCGTCGACGGGCTCGCCCCTGCTCCGACGGCCGTGCAGCTCGGCCAGGGCCCGAGGCCGGGGCAGGCTGCCGGCATGGGTGGTGAGGATCCGGTCCTCGCTGGTGCGCACCCGGTCAACCCTCGTGGCGGCGCGGCGGGTGCGGATCGGCGGGCGACGACAGGGCATCGGGCCGCGGCCCGGCGTCGATGAGCTCGACGAGCACGCCGTCGGGGTCGACGACGCTGACCATGGCGACCGGGCCCGCCGGGCCGGGCTGCTCCACCCGCCGGACCCCGGTGTGGCCCAGGCGCGACAGGCGGCCGAGCACCTCGTCTACGTCCACCACGAACGACAGCAGGAAGAAGCCCTGGTGCGGACCGGTCGATGCTCCGGCGGCGGGGAGGGGGCGGCCGAAATCGACGAGCTCGACCACGCCGGCGTCGGGATGGCGGCGATCGCCCAGGAACACCGAACGCAACACGGTCGTCGGTGCGCCGAACAGCGTGGGCCAGTCGCCTTCGAACCGTCGGTCCATGAGGACCTCCAGCCCGACGCCGTCACGGTAGAAGCGCACACTGGCCTCGACGTCGCGGGCGCACACGGCGGCATGGTGGAGACGGGTCGTCACGGCGACCCCAGGCTCTCGGCGGGGTCGATGGGGCTCCACAGCGACACGCCGCCGTCGGCCGCCAGCACCTGGCCGGTCACCCAGTCCAGCCCCACCAGGGCGGTGATGGCGCTGGCCACGCCGTGGGCCGTCCCCACCTCGCCCAGGGCGGCGCGCTCGGCCACCCGGGCCCGGTACCCGGGCAGGCGGCCCGTGGAGGCGAACATGGGTGTGTCGGTCGTGCCCGGGGCGACGGCATTGACCCGGATCCCGAAGGGGCCGAGCTCGCGGGCCGCCACCCGCACGAGCTCCGCCACCCCGGCCTTCGACACGCTGTAGTGCCCCATCATCCGGTCGGCCAGGAATCCCGAGATCGAGCCCACCGCCACGATGCAGCCGCCCCGGCCGCCGGCGACCATGGCCCGGCCCACCTCGCGCAGGCACAGAAAGGTGCCCCGCAGGTTGACGCCGAGCACCCGGTCCCACTCCGCGCTGGCGAGGTCGACGAGGGAGCCGAACCCCCCCACGCCGGCGTTGAGGACGGCGACGTCGACGCCACCGAGGACGTCGCGCACCTCGTGCACGGCCGACACGACCTGGTCCTCGTCCGAGATGTCGCAGTGCACGGCCAGGTCCACCGGCGCCGCGCTCTCCTGCACGTCGAGCACCGCCACCCGGGCGCCGCCACGGCGCAGCAACTCGACGGTGGCGGCGCCGATGCCGCTCGCGCCCCCCGTCACCAGTGCCGTCGCGCCGTCGAGGTCCACCGCTGTCACCCTCCGTTTCGCACCCCGGCCGGCGAACCCACGCCGCGGCGTCCGCCCGCAGCCTTCCACGTCGACGGCGACCGGTCACGGGCCCGGCGGCGCCCGGAGGCGAAGCGTCAGGCGGGCGAGCCCGACGAGGTGGGAACGGTGTCGTGCCGGGCCGACGTGCCGTCCGCCTCGATACCGGTGGCACCGGCCGTGGTGGCCGGGACGGCCGGGGCGTCACCGTCGGCCGGGGCCGCCCCGTCACGGACGGCGGCCCCCTCGGCCGCCCCCCGGGCGGCGCTGTCGAGAGGGATCTCCTTGAGGAGCAACCCGCACACGAAGGCCAGCACGGCGATGGGGATCCCCACCAGGAACACGACGTGCAGCGACCGGACGAACGAGTCGACCACGCCGGCACGCACAGCCGGCGGCAGGGCGTGCAGCTGCTTCGGGGTGATGGTGAACGACTGCGACAGGTTGAGCTTGGTCCCCTTGGGCACCAGGCGCGGGAGCCAGTACCCCAGCCGGCTGAACAGGATCGTCCCCAGCAGGGCCGAGCCGCAGGCGGCGCCGATGTTGCGGAAGAAGCTGACCGACGACGTGGCGCTGCCGATGTCGCGGCGCTCCACGGCGTTCTGGACGGCGACCACGACGATCTGCAGCGTCATGCCCATGCCCACGCCGAAGACGACCATGTAGCCGCTGGCCGCGGCCAGCGACGTGTGCAGGCCCAGGTGGGTGAGCAGCCACGCGCCGACGGCCATGGTGGCGCTCCCCACCACCGGGAACACCTTGTAGCGGCCGAAGCGCGTGACCAGGCGCCCCGATCCGATGGACGTGGTGAGCATGCCGATCATGAGGGGGAGCAGCTCCACCCCCGAGGCCGTGGGCGACGCCCCGTGGACGAGCTGGAGGTAGACGGGGATGTAGATGATCACGGCGAACATGGCGGCGGTGACGAAGAACGTCATCCCCAGGGCGGCCTTCACGACGGGGAGGGCGAAGACGTGCGGCGGGAAGATCGGCTCGGGGGCTCGGCGCTCCCACCACACCACGGCGCCCACCATGGCCACCGACACCACCAGGAGGCCCACGATGACGGGCGAGCCCCACCGGTAGGTGACGCCCCCCCACACCGTGACGAGGAGCAACGGCGTCACCGCACCCACGGTGAGCGCCGCCCCGGTGTAGTCGATGGACGCCGTCCGGCGCGCCGGCAGCGGCAGCCGCAGCACCGCGCTCGTGATGACGAGGGCCAGGATGCCCACCGGGATGTTGATGTAGAAGATCCACCGCCAGGTGAGGTGGTCGGTGAGGAAGCCGCCCGCCAGGGGGCCACCGAAGCTGGCCAGGGCGAAGACGGCGCCGAAGTAGCCCTGGTAGCGGCCCCGCTCACGCGGGCTCACGATGTCGCCCACGATGGCCATGGCGAGGGCCATGAGCCCGCCTCCGCCGAGACCCTGCACGGCCCGGAACACGATGAGCTCGTCCATGTTCCGGCTGAGCCCCGACAACGCCGACCCGACGAGGAAGATCACGATGGCGATCTGGAAGATCCGCTTGCGGCCGTAGAGGTCGGAGATCTTGCCGTACAGCGGTGTCGACAGCGTGGTGGTGAGGAGGTATGCCGTCACCACCCACGACAGGTGGTCGAGGCCGTGGAGATCCCCGACGATGGTGGGCAGCGCCGTGGCCACGATGGTCTGGTCGAGCGCGGCGAGCAGCATGCCGAGCATGAGCCCGCTCAGGACGATCAGCACCTGCCGGTGCGTCAGCTGTCCGCTCGTCTGGTCTGGGATCCCGCCCCGCGCCTCTGCCATCTGCGCAACGAGGCTAACGGGAAACGCCCGCCGTCCCGGCCGTGACCGGGCCGGGGCGCCCGGTCGAGGTCAGCAGCCGGCGCCGACCGCCGCCGCGCAGGCCTGGCGCTCGTCGAGGAACGACCACCATGCCTCGGCCCCCGCCGCCGCGGCCGATGCCACGGTACGGAGGTCGGGGCCGAGGGCGGCGATGGCCTCGACCATCCAGTCCCCGTGGGCCTCCTCGGCCTGGGCGTGCACGTCCCAGAAGCGGGTGCCGTCGTGGTCGAGGCCGTAGCGCAGCCGCAGCCCGTCGGCCTTCGACGCCGCCACGGCGGGGGCCTGCACCTCGTAGGCGGCCAGGGCGGCCAGGGCGGCGGCCGGGGCGTCCTCGGCGGCCGACCGGCGGTACATGCCCACCAGGGCGGCGGTGGCCGGTGTGGCCGGGACCACGNGGGCCCCCACGGCCCGGGCGAAGCCCTCGAAGAGCTCGACGTGCGGGGCGGGGACGCCGCGCTCGTCGTCGAGATTGGCCTGCACCAGGCGCCGCGCCCCGGGGTCCTCGATGCGCCCGGCCACCTGCTCGAGGACGTCGGGCAGCGCCGTCTCGAAGTGGCGGTACTGGCCGGCGTAGGCGGCCAGCTCGTGACGCTCCAGTGTCCCCGCCTCCCACCGGCGGTAGAAGGGATGGTCGAGCAGGTGCCGGCCACGCAGCACGTCGGCGAGCACAGTGCGGATGTCGGTGGTGTGCATGGGGGCGGATGTTACCCGTGAGGGGCCCGATCCCCAAGGCCGCCCCCCGTGGGGGGCCCGGTCCACAAGACCCGCCCCCAAGATTGAGGAAAACGGCGCCCGCGTCATCCACCGACGCCGCGGCACCGAACACCGGGGGATCGACAGCCGAGCGACATGGGGGTCGACATGCCCGGAGTCACGAGACGCACCTTCCTCGGCCGAGGATCGCTGGCCGTCGCCGCCGCCGGCGTGCTGTCCTCGGTCCCCGGCATCGGGGCGCTGGTGGGGGCGGCGGAGACGGGCGCTCCGGCCGCCGACGCCGCCGGTGCCGACGCCGCCGGGGTCGACGCCGCCGGTGCCGACCTCACCGAGCCCCTCGTCGCCCACGTGCGCGACGCCGCCACGGGAGAGATCAGCGTCTTCAGCGGGACCCGCGAGGTCGTGCTGCGCGACCCCCGGCTGGTCGCCCAGCTCCTGCGTGCCGCCCGCTAGCCCTCGTCCGTCCCCCCAACCCTACGAGCCTGGAGTGAGCCATGTCATCGCACCGTGAAGCACCCGAGATCTCGAAGGACCCGGTAGCCGACAGCACCGACCTTTACGCCTTCGTGAGCCCCGACGAGCCCGATACCGTCACGCTCATCGCCAATTACGTGCCGCTCGAGGGACCCGACGGCGGTCCGAACTTCTACGAGTTCGGCGACGATGTCCTCTACACCATCAACATCGACAACGACGGTGACGGGGACGCCGACATCGTGTACCAGTTCCGGTTCGAGACCGACGTCACCGACCCGGGGACGTTCCTCTACAACACCGGTCCCATCACCTCCCTGACCGCCTCGTCCTGGAACCGGCGCCAGATGTTCTCGGTGACGCGGGTCGACGACGACGGTCCCCGCCTGCTCGGAACGGAGCTGGCGTGCCCCCCGTGCAACATCGGGCCGCTGTCCACGCCCGACTACGCCGGCCTGGCCGGGGCGGCCGTGCACGACCTGGCGGGCGGCGTGCGGGTGTTCGCCGGTCAGCGCGCCGAGGGGTTCTACGTCGACCTCGGATCCATCTTCGACCTCGGCATCCTGCGCCCCTTCGAGGAGGCGCACAACACCTTCGGGCTCCAGGGCACGGGACTCGGGCAGATGGCCGCCGGGATCAACTCGACCAAGGCGCTCAACGTGCACAGCATCGCCATCCAGGTGCCGATGCGGCAGCTGACCGCCAACCGTCGGGCCCCCACCCAGGTCTCGGCGGCCGGATCCGTGATCGGGGTGTGGACCGCCGCCTACCGCCAGAAGGTGAAGGTGCGCGACGACGACGGCGGCCACACCTGGGCCGGTCCCTACGTGCAGGTGTCACGACTCGGCAACCCCCTCGTCAACGAGGTCGTCATCCCCATGGGGAAGAAGGACTACTGGAACGCCCAGTCACCCGGCGGTGACGCGCAGTTCGCGCCCTTCTACTCGAACCCGCAGCTGGCACAGCTGCTGCCCGTGCTCTACCCCGGTGTCTTCCCCAGCCTTGCCGCCTACAACGCCGGACCCCCGGCTCCGAACCGCGCCGACATGGTGGCCATCCTGCTGACGGGGATCCCGGCGGGACTCATCACCGGGTTCCAGAACTTCACCGGCACGACCCAGGCCGACATGCTGCGCCTCAACATGGCCATCCCGCCGGCCACGACCCCGGCCAACACCGGCCTGCTCGGCAACGACGTGGCCGGCTTCCCCAACGGCCGCCGGGTCTTCGACGACGTGGTCACCATCGAGGTGCGGGCCCTGGCCGGAGCGGTGCTCAAGCTGGTCGACACGTCGTACACCCCGGACCCCGCCGCGGGGGCGGTCAACCAGGGACTCACGGGCGGTCCCGGCGACGTGAGCGCCCTCGGCACCGAGAACTACCTGCCGGCCTTCCCGTACCTCGGCGTGCCCTACAGCGGGTTCGCGGTCCCGGCCGCCTGACGGTGGCACCCCGTCAGGGCGAGGGCCGGCTCGGGCCCAGCCGGCCGGCCAGCGTGGTGCTCGACATCGGCCCACACGCCGGCGCCCTGGTCGTGTACGCCGGCCCGGACCTCGACGGCGCCGAGATCGAGATCCGCCCCGGTGGTGGCGCGTGGCGGGGTACCCACACGGCCGTCCGCCGTCGCCACCTCCGCAGTGCCGTGGTCCACGCCGGGGTGTTCGGGTCGCTCCCGGGCGGCACCTACGACGTCAGGGTGCGGGGTGTCGCCGGTGCGGGGGTGTCGGTGGAGGTCCGGGCGGGCGCCGTCGCCGAAGCGACCCTGGTGCCCGCCGAGGCGGGGTGGCCGGCACGGTAGGCACCGCGGATACGGCAGAATGAGGAGTCTCATCGGGTCGAAAGCTGCCGTACAGCACGCTCACAGGTAGCACCGGTCTACTCGGTCCGTAGAACAGGCGGCGCGGCTCGGGCCGCGAGCCCCCGACACGAGGACGGGCCATGAGTGAGACCGACGACGAGGCGGCACCGGGACCGCCACCGGGTCAGGCGCCGAACGACGGCGATCCGGGCCCCACAGCAGCCTCCGCCCCGGCCCCCCCCGCAGCGACGCCGCCTCCGCCCGCCTATCCCCCGGGGACGCCGCTGCCCTCAGGGACACCGCTGCCCTCAGGAACACCGCTGCCGGCGGAACCGGACCACCAGGCCGGGCCCTTGCACCCCACGGGTCCGGCGTACCCCACAGGACCCGCCTACCCCGCAGGACCCGCCTACCCAGGGGGACCGG
>JGI12269J14319_10000073_pt1 | contig 81166 bp, 68 predicted proteins | sample PeaSoiSIISIP2007_FD_14319 | JGI IMG/M metagenome (IMG submission 14319)
GGCGCCCGCCGGTCGGCGGGCCCTCGCACGTGTCGTCATTCAATCCCCACGCCTCGCCGACCTGGCTGACGAAGTACTCCTGCAACTTCGTGGTGTTGACGCCCTTCCACTGGCCGCCCGTCGAGAGCAGTCCGACGCCGACGTTGACGCGCCCGTCGCCCAGAGGAAAGACCCAGCCGTAGCCCGGCACGACTTGGCCGTCGGTGTCACGGATGTCGAGATGCGAGTCAATCCAGGGTTCGTCGTGGCGATCGCTGGTGTAGTAGCCGCGCAGCGCCATGCCCATCGGCCAGTCGCGATAGCGGTCGACGCCGAGGTCGCGCCCGAGCCTCGAGATCGAGCCGTCGGCGGCGACGAGGTAGTGGCCCCGGATGCCCTCGATGGTGCCACTGTCCTTGTCTTTCACGACGACGCCGGCCGCGCCCTTCAGCGCGTCCTCGCCGCTCGGGGTTGCTTCGAGCAGGTCGAGCGCCTCGACGCCGTTCAACACGTCGGCGCCCTGCTTGGCGGCGGCCTCGGCGACGAGTCCGTCGAGGTTGTAGCGCGTGATCGTGTAGCCGTAGTTCGGGAATACGGGATGCTCGGGCCAATGCATCTCGACCGACGCTCCGAAGCCGAAACCGCGAAGTCCCTCGTACTTGTGACCGTTCAGCGCGACGAGGCCCTCGAGACCCATCTCCGCCAGCTGGTAGACCGCGCGCGGCGTGAGCCCATCGCCGCAGGTCTTCTCGCGGGGGAAGTGCTTCTTCTCAATCAGACAAACCGACCATCCAGCCTGGGCCAGCCAGTACGCGCAGGCCGATCCACTCGGTCCACCGCCCACGATGACGACGTCATAGACGGTGGGTCGAGCGACGACGTCTTCGAGGGTTTTCACGAGTCCAGCCTAGGCCGCACGAGCCTCGCTGCTCGTAAAAGCCCGCCATCCAACCTGGTAGAAATGATGTCCGTGGACCAGTACTTGTCAATACTTGGACTCCTCATCCTCGGAGCACTCTTCGCCTCGGGATCGTTCATCGCCTCAGCCATGCTGGCGCCCCACAAGAGGCCCACGGACGCCAAGGTCGCCCCCTACGAGTGCGGAATCGTGCCCGAGATCGAGCCCCCGCAGCGCTTCCCGGTGCGGTTCTACCTCGTGGCGATGATCTTCGTGATCTTTGACATCGAGGTCGTCTTCATGTACCCCTTCGCTGTCGTCTTTCGCCAGCTCGGCGCCTTCGGCCTCGTCGAGGTCCTGGTCTTTTCCGCCGCAGTCTTTGGCGCGCTGCTCTTTCTCGTGAGCGAGGGGGCGCTCACGTGGGGCCCGGCCAAGCACTTGGTGCCAGGCATGCCGGGGCGAACGAGCGACTCGACGATCGTGCGCATCGGCGCCGACCCCGATGAGGCGGCGTAGTGGCCCTCGAAGACCTCCAGCACAACTTCCTGACGGGCCAGGTCGAGGATCTGGTGCGCTGGGCGCGTCGCGCGTCGGTCTGGCCGGCGACCTTCGGCCTCGCGTGCTGCGCCATCGAGATGATGGCGGCGGGTGCGGCGGACTACGACCTCGCGCGCTACGGCATGGAGGTCTTTCGCAACTCGCCGCGCCAGGCTGACCTCATGATCGTGGCCGGCCGGGTCTCCCAGAAGATGGCGCCGGTGCTGCGCCAGGTCTACGACCAGATGATGGAGCCCAAGTGGGTCATCTCGATGGGGGTCTGCGCATCGACGGGGGGCATGTTCAACAACTACGCCATCGTCCAGGGCGTCGACCAGATCGTCCCGGTCGACGTCTACGCCCCGGGCTGTCCGCCAAGCCCCGAAACCCTGATGCACGCGATTCTCACGCTGCACGAGCAGATCCGCACCGGCGAGATCCTTCAGCGCCGCCGCGAGGGCCGCCCGACCCACGTCGAAGAGCAGAACGTCTGGACGCCCGATGTCCCCGTCACGGTGAGGCTGGGCACGCCCAAGTGATCCCGCTTCCCCCCGCGGCCCCCCCGGGCGTTGCGACCGCCGAATCGCTCGCGGCCGACCTCGGCTGCTTTCCCACCCGCGAGCAGTACTTCGAGCTGGTGCGGGCCTTCAAGGACGACGCCTTCGAGATGTGCGTGGATCTCTGCGCGGTCGATTACCTGGAGCACCTTGACCGGGCGCTGCCCGAGGGCGTTGCGCCATCGCGCTTCGAGGTCGTTGTCAACTTGCTCAGCCTCTCCAAGCGCCAGCGTGTTCGGGTGCGCGTGCAAGCCGGCGACGCGGACCCCGAGGTCGCGTCGCTCTTTTCGCTCTATCCCGGAACCGAGGCGATGGAGCGCGAGGCCTTCGACCTCTTGGGCGTGCTGTTCAGTGGGCACCCCGACATGACGCGGATCCTGATGCCCGAGGACTGGGAGGGCCATCCTTTGCGCAAGGACTACGCGGTCGGCCGGGTACCGGTGCAGTTCAAGGAAGCGCCGGGGCCCCGATGAGCGATCCAACGATCCGCGTCGCCGAACGGCTCGACGTGCTCGCGGCGGAAACGAGCGAGGGCGAGCAGGGATTGCAGCAGCGCTCGAGGACCTCGAAGAACGAGCTCGGGCGAGAGGTCGGCGCGGTGCTGCGCCAGAGCGGGCTCACCCTCGATCCCAACGACGTCGACTTCGAGCGGCGAGACGACGAGATCATGATCATCAATATGGGCCCGGCTCACCCCGCGACCCACGGGGTGCTGCGCCTCATGCTCGAGCTCGACGGCGAGTTCGTGCTGCGCAGCAAGACGGTGATCGGTTACCTGCACACCGGAATGGAAAAGACGGGCGAGGTCTTGAACTACGTCCAGGGCGGCACGAACGTAACGCGCATGGACTACCTAAGCCCGATCGGCAACGAGCTCGGTTACTCGATGGCGGTGGAGAAGCTGCTCTCGATCGAGGTGCCCCCACGGGCCGTCTGGATCCGCATGCTGATGGCCGAGCTCAACCGGATGTCCTCGCACCTCGTGTGGATGGCGACCAACGGCTTGGACCTCGGAGCCTCCTCGATGATGATCTACGGTTTCCGGGAGCGAGAGCTGATCCTCGCCTTCTTCGAGAAAACGGCCGGACTGCGGCTCAACCTCAACTACGTGCGCCCCGGCGGCGTCGCGGCCGACCTGCCCGATGGCTGGGAGGACGACGTGCTCGTGATCTGCGACACGGTCGAGGAGCGCAGCTACGAGTACGACGAGCTCTTGACCGGCCAGCCGATCTTTCGCGGGCGCATGGTCGGCGTCGCGCCGATCGCCGCGGAAGAGGCCCTCGCCCTCGGGGTCACGGGTCCGCTGCTGCGCTCGACCGGGGTGCCCTGGGACCTGCGACGCGCGATGCCCTACCTGGCGTATGACCAGGTGGAGTTCGACGTCATCGTGGGCACCTACGGCGACAACTTCGACCGCTACGCCATACGGCTCAACGAGATCCGCGAGTCGGCGCGGATCGTGCGCCAGTGCCTCGAGCGCATGCCGAGCGGCGACTACCGCAGCCAAGACCCCAAGGTCACCCCGCCGCCGCGCGCGCGCATCGACGAATCGATGGAGGCCCTGATCCACCACTTCAAGCTCTTCNCCGAGGGCTTCCACGTTCCGGCCGGCGAGGTCTACAGCGCCATCGAGTCCCCGCGCGGCGAGCTCGGCTGCTACCTCGTCAGTGACGGCGGGTCCAAGCCCTACCGGCTGCACGTGCGCGCGCCGAGCTTCGTGAACCTTCAGGCCGTGCCGCTGTTGATGCGTGGCGGGCTGCTCTCGGACGCGATCACCGTCGTCTCCACGGTCGACCCGGTCTTGGGCGAGGTCGACCGGTGAGCCACCTTCGAGTCGACCTGCGCCAGCGCGCCGAAGAGCTGGTAGCGCTCTACCCGCGTGCGCGCTCGGCGATGCTGCCGCTCTTGCACCTCGTGCAGGAGCAGGACGGCTACGTCACCGAGGCGGGCATCGCCGAGGTGGCGGCCCTTACCGGCACGACGACGGCGGACGTGCGCGGCACCGCTTCGTTCTACGAGATGTTCCACCTCGAGCCGGTCGGCAAGTACGTGGTGAGCGTCTGCACCAACATCGCCTGCCTTCTCTCGGGCGGGCTCGAGATGCTCGAGCACGCGAGCCAGGCGCTCGGCTGTACCGTCGGCGAAACCTCCGAAGACGGTCTCTTCACGCTCGAAGAGGCCGAGTGCCTCGCCGACTGCGACATTGCGCCCTGTGTGCAGGTGAACCACCGGTACGTGCGAACGACGACGCCCGAGGCCTTCGACCAGATGGTGGGCGAGTTGCGCACCGGCCGTCGCGACCACGAGATACCGAGCCACGGCACCCTCATCCGAGTGCGACGCGCCGGGGGGCTGCGCGTCACCAACGCCGAAGTGGTTGAGCAACGCGCGAGCGCGAAAGCCGAGCGCGACGAGCGTGCCAAGGAGTCGGCCTAGTGGCGGTCCTCGACGCACCGCGGATCGTCACCTCGCGCATCGCGCTCGAGGACTCCTACACGCTCGCGCGCTACCTCGAGACCGGCGGCTACGAGGGGTTGCGGAGGGCGCTTTCGATGTATCCAGAGGCTGTCGCGCGCGAGGTCGACGAGGCTTCCCTGCTCGGACGCGGGGGAGCGGGCTTTCCGGCCGGGCGCAAGTGGTCGATGATGCGCAGGTCCCCGGTCAGCTACCTCGTCGTGAACGGCGACGAGTCCGAGCCGGCCACCTTCAAGGACCACCTGCTCATCGAGCGCGACCCGCACCAGCTCTTGGAGGGCGTCATCATCGCGGCCTACGCGCTGCAGGTCGATCTCGCCTTCATCTACGTGCGAGGCGAGTTCGCCCTCGGCCTCGAGCGCATGCAGCAGGCCGTGAACGACGCCTACGAGCACGGCGCGCTGGGATCGGGGATCTTCGACTCGGACTACTCGCTGGACGTTGTCATCCACCCCGGGGCCGGCGCGTACATCTGCGGCGAGGAGACGGCCCTCATCGAGGGTCTCGAGGGCAAGCGGGGCTTTCCGAGAATCAAGCCGCCCTTCTTTCCGGCAGCCGTCGGCCTCTACGGCGAGCCGACGATCGTGAACAACGTCGAAACGATGTCAAACGTGCCCTGGATCATCCTCAATGGCGGGGCGGCCTTTGCGGCGCTGGGCGAAGGACGCTCGACCGGCACGCGGCTCTTCGCCCTCGCCGGNCGGGTCAAGCAGCCCGGCGTCTACGAGATCGAGATGGTGAAGAACACCTTCCGCGACCTCATCTNCGACCCCGCGCTCGGCGGGGGGATCATCGGCGACAAGGCGATCAAGGCCTTCATTCCCGGCGGAGTTTCCGCCCCGTGGTTCGGGCCGGAGCTCTTGGACCTGCCGCTCGGCCAGGACGAGGTCGCCGACAAGGGCTCGATGCTCGGTTCGGGCTCGGTCGTCGTCTTTGACGAGACGAGCTGCGTGGTGCGAGCGGCGTGGCGCATCACCAAGTTCTTCGCGAAGGAGTCCTGCGGCCAGTGCACGCCGTGCCGGGAGGGCTCGGGCTGGATCGAGCGCGCGATGTACCGCATGGAGCACGGGGGCGGACGCATGGAGGACCTCGACCTGCTGCTCGACCTCTGTGACAACCTCGCCCCGGGTCTCGGGTGGCCGCCGCAGCAGACGACCATCTGCGTGCTCGGTTCCTCGATCCCGTCGTCGGTGCACTCGGCGATCGCGATGTTCCGCGACGAGTTCGCCCTCCACGTGCGCGAAGGGCGGTGCCCCTTTGACTGATGTGAAGACCACCGTGTCCATCACCGTGAACGGACGGGCCATGGAAGCTGCGCCCGGCGAGCTCGTGATCGAGGCGGCCGAGCGGGCGGGCCACTACGTGCCGCGCTTCTGCTACCACCCGCGCATGGAGCCGGTCGGGATGTGCCGGATGTGCCTCGTCGAGATTGACGGCCCCCGGGGCCCGACCCTGCAGCCGGCGTGCTACATCAAGGTCAACGAGGGAATGGGCATCGTCACCGACTCCGAGAAGGTGAAGAAGGCCCAGGACGGGGTGCTGGAGTTCCTCCTCGCCAACCACCCGCTCGACTGCCCCGTCTGCGACAAGGGCGGCGAGTGCCCCTTACAGGACCAGACCTTGGCGCACGGCTCGGGCGAGAGCCGCTTCATCGAAGAGAAGCGCCACTTCGTCAAGCCCATCGAGATCGGCGAGCTGATCCTGCTCGATCGCGAGCGCTGCATCCAGTGCGCGCGCTGCACGCGCTTCAGCGCCGAGGTCTCGGGTGACACCGAGATCGCTTTCGCGGGGCGCGGCGAGATGATCGAGGTCGCGCCGTCGCCGACCGAGCCGTTCGATTCCATCTTTTCTGGCAACACCGTGCAGATCTGCCCGGTCGGCGCCCTCACCGCGAAGCCCTACCGCTTCACTGCGCGCCCTTGGGACCTAGAGCAGGTGGAGAGCACCTGCACGACCTGCGCGTTCCAGTGCCGCATGGCGGTGCAGTCCTCTAGCAACCGTCTGACCCGGGTGCTGGGCGTCGACTCCGAGCCGGTGAACCACGGCTGGCTCTGCGACAAGGGCCGCTTCATCCTCGAGTCCATCGACGGCCACGAGGCGATGGTCGACCCCCTGAATCCCGCGACGCGCATTCGCGAGCCCTTGATTCGAACCGAGGGTGTGCTGAAGGCGACCAGCTGGGGCAAGGCGCTCGCCAGCGCCGCGGCACTGCTGCTCAACGCCGCCGAGAAGCCCGGCGGCGTCGGCGCGATCGGCGGGGCCGCACTCACCAACGAGGGCGCCTTCGCCTGGGAGCGGTTCATGCGCGGCGTGATGGGCAGCGACCACCTCGATGCGCAGTACGGCGACGGGCTCGACGGTGCGCTGCTCCAGGCGCTGCCGCGAGCGACGATCGATGAAGCAGCGAGCGCGCCGGTCGTCGTGACCCTCACGGGCGACCTGCGCGAGGAGCTGCCGGTGCTGTTCTTGCGACTTCGAGAGAGCGTCGTCAGGCGCGGCAACGCCCTCGTCGAGTTTGCATTCGGACCGAGCGGGCTGCGCTCGCTCGCGAAGATCGCCCTGGCCGTTCGCCCCGGCGAGGCCCACGTGGTGGCGGAGGCGCTCACGCACACCGGGCGACACATGCCCAAGGGTGCGCACGTCACCGAGGCGGAGCTGACCGAGACCCGTCGGCTGCTCGGTGACACCGGCGAGGGCGTTGTCTTTGTCGTTGGGCGACCCAACTTCGCCGAGGACGCTTCGGTGATCGAGCGTGCCATTCGCATCCTCGCCGAGCGTTATCCTTCGGCGACGTTCCTGCCGGCACTGCGACGGGCCAACGTGATTGGCGCCCTCGACATGGGACTCGCGCCCAAGCTCTTGCCCGGGCGAGGCTACGACGCGAGCCGGAATGGACGCGACGCGCTCGAGCAGCTGGCGGCGTTGCGCAGCCGCGAGCAGCGCGCCGTCGTGCTCTTTGGCGACCTGCTCGGCAACGTGCTCGACGTCGCCGGCGCCCGCGCTGCGCTCGAGTCGGCCGACGCCGTGATCGCCGTCACCGGGCACGGCGGTGCGACGCTCGACTACGCGGACGTCGTCCTGCCCGCCCAGGTGCAGCACGAACGTCTCGGCACGGTCACCAACATCGAAGGGCGCGTCACCGCCGTCACCGGAAAGATTGTGGCGCCCGCGTCGGCGTGGCCCGACGTCGCCATCGCCGCCGAGCTGGCCGAGCAGTGCGGCCAGCACCTCGGCCTCGCTTCGGAGAAGCAGACGGCGAAGGTCATCGAAGAGGTGAACGGCTACCCGGCGCTGAGCGTCCTCAATGACCTGACCGATGAGGGTGCGGTCGTCGGGCGCGCCCGGGAGCGAATCGAGCGGCGCCCGCTCGACCCCATGGCCTTTCCGGGCATTCGCTCGATCAACACGGTGGGCTTGGCGGAGCTGACCGGCGCCATGGTCGAGACGACCGTGAAGATCTCGCCCGCCCAACCGGGAGCAACGTTTGGCGAGGTGGCGGCGGGCCGCGTCGTCGAGGTGCCCCACTACGACGCTTACGCGCTCGCCCTCAACGTGTCGCGTCGCCTCTACGACCACGGGGTCGCGGTTTCCGGTTCGCCCTCGCTCAAGAATCTTGTCGCGCGCTCAACCGCCTACCTGCACCACGCCGATCTCGACCACCTCGGTCTCGCAACGGGTGACCACGTGCAGGTGAACGGCCCGACGGGCCCGGTCGACCTCCCGGTCGCCCTGAGTGACGAGACGCCGCGCGGCGTGCTCGAGGTGGTCTTTGGCTCGATCGACGAGAACGGCGGCGACGAGGTTGTGCGTTCGCTCGCCGATCCCAAGAGTGTCATCACCCAGCTGAAGCTGGAGACGCCGTGAACCTCGCCACCATCGATCCCCTCTTCATCCACGGCGTGACCGGCATCGTCATCTTGATCGTCGTGATCAAGATCCTGGCGGGATTTGGCGCACTGATGGGCGCCGTCATGCTGATGATCTGGTTCGAGCGCAAGGCGATCTCGGACATGCAAAGCCGCATCGGGCCCCAGCGCTGGGGGCCCTTCGGCATCCTCCAGACCCTGGCCGATGGCATCAAGCTCTTCTTCAAGGAGGACCTCGTGCCGGCCGAGGCCGACCGGACCGTCTTCAAGCTCGCGCCGTACCTCGTCCTGGTGCCCGCGCTCGTCACCTTTTCGATCGTGCCCCTCGGAGGAACGCTCGACATCGCCGGGCACGTCGTGATGCTCCAGATTGCCAATCCGCCGATGGGCATCCTCGTCATGCTCGCCATGTCNGGCATCTCGGTGTACGGCGTGATGCTGGCCGGCTGGGCCTCGGGCTCGAAGTATCCGCTCATCTCCTCGGTGCGCGCGAGCGCCCAGATGATCAGCTACGAAGCGGCGCTCGGCATCACGATCGTCACCGTCATCCTCGTCACCGGCTCGCTCTCCACGCACAACATCGTCACCTCCCAGTCCGGGGGCATCTGGCACTGGAACGTGATCCGCCTCGGCATCGTGCCCTTCGTGATCTTCTGGATGGCCATCACGGCCGAGCTCACTCGGCCGCCCTTTGACGTCGTCGAGGCCGAGAGCGAGCTCGTCGGGGGCTTTAACACCGAGTACTCCTCGATCCGCTTCGCGCTGTTCTACCTGGCGGAGTTCATGAACACGATCACGATGTCGGCGATCATCGTGACGCTGTTCTTCGGCGGCCCCGCCGGCTGGATCCCGAACGTCGCCCATCTCAAGTGGATCTTTCCGATCCTGTGGTTCGTCGTGAAGACCACGTTCTTCTGCTTCTGCTACATCTGGTTCCGAGCGGCGCTCCCGCGCTTTCGCTACGACCAGGTCATGGANCTCGGCTGGAAGCGGCTGATACCGCTCAGCCTCGGCTGGATGCTCGTCGTCGCNGGCTTCATCGTGCATCCGGCCTGGGGCTTCATCATGGGCTCGGCGGTGCTGCTCGCTTCGGTACTTCTCAGCCGGGCCTTCGAGCTCGGCTCGACGCGAGCGACCGGGGCTGAATCGATCCTCCCGGTCGTCGGCCAGCGCCCGCTGCCCCCCGAGGTGCTGCGGGGCTGGACCGAGCGAGGCGACGAGCGTGAGTAGTCCCCTCAGCTTCTTGGGCGGCTTTCGCCTGACGTTCCGTCACCTGAGCCGGCCACGGGTGACGGTGAGCTACCCCGAAGCGAAGCGGCCCAAGCAGCCGCGCCAGCACGGGCGTCACGTGCTCAACCGCTACGAGGACGGCATGGAGAAGTGCATCGGCTGCGAGCTCTGCGCGGGGGTGTGCCCGGCGAACTGCATCTACGTGCGCGGGCTCGACAACCCGCCCGATCACCCGGTCAGCCCCGGCGAGCGCTACGGCTACGTCTACGAGATCAACTACCTGCGCTGCATCCACTGCGACCTCTGCGTTGAGGCCTGCCCGACCCAGGCGATCACCGAGTCGAAGATGTTCGAGTTCTCCTTCACCAACCGAGCCGACGCCATCTACACCAAGGCCGAGCTGCTCGTCGACGACCAGGGATTCCCCAAGCACCTGCCCTGGGAGGACTGGCGCGCGGGCGAGGCCGAGATGACCGGCGGCTGGATGCGCGCGACGTCCCCGTCGGGTGACGCGGCCTACGAGGGCGTCGTGCAGTGGACGGGCGATCTCGGCGTGGGCGTGCACGCGCCCGAGGCCGGACAGGTCGGCGTACGCAACGACGCCGCGACGGGATCGAAGCAGCTGCGCCGCGCCTTCTTCAAGCACCTCCAGCCCGAGGACGTGAACGCCGACCAGCGCGGCCTCGCCGGGATGCTCAACGAGGCGCGCGCGAAACTACCGCGCCGTAAGAAGAGCGCGTCGTGATCGCTGTCACCTACTCCGTCCCAAGCATCCTCGTCTTTGCGACCTCGGCGTTGCTGATCCTCGTCGGCGCCCTCGGCGTGATCACGCTCAAGAACCCGGTGCACGCCGCCCTGAGCCTGATCATGACGCTCTTCGGGGTCGCGGTCGCCTTCGTCGCCCAGTCGGCCGACTTCCTCGCCGCGGTGCAGATCATCGTCTACGCCGGGGCCATCGTCGTGCTCTTCCTCTTTGTCATCATGTTCCTCGGGGTCGACCGGAACATGCACGTGGGCGTCGAGCCCCTGGTCGGCCAGCGGCCTTTCGCGGCGGCGGGCGTCGTGATCACGGTCGGCGGACTCATCGCTCTCTTCGCAAGCTCGCACTGGGTGACCGCGGCGGCCTCGGTTTCGGGCAAGGCGCTCGCGAAGGGCAGCGGCAACGTGAAGCAGCTCGGCACGGCGATCTTCACGACGTACCTCTTCGCGTTCGAGGCGACGGCGGCGCTCTTGATCATTGCCGTAGTCGGCGCGGTGCTGCTCGCGCGGCGCGAGCGCGCCACCCTATCCGAGGAGGAGGTCGAGTGAACGTTCCGGCCGCCTGGTACCTCGTTGTCGCGGCGCTGCTCTTCGGGGTGGGGGCCTTCGGGCTGCTCACCCGGCGCAGCGCCTTGATCATGTTCATGTGCATCGAGCTCATGCTGAACGCGGCCAACCTCACCTTTGTTACGTTCTCGCGCACGCTCGGGGACATCGCCGGCCAGGCCAGCGTCTTCTTCGTGATGGTCGTCGCGGCGGCCGAGGTGACCGTCGGGCTCGGCATCGTGGTCGCGGTCTTTCGGCGCAAGTCCTCCACCTCCGTTGACGACATGTCCGAGCTGAAGGGCTGAGATGGCCCACGTCGCCGCACTGATCCTGTTGCTGCCGCTCGTTGGCTTCCTCTTCGTGCTCCTTAACGGCACGTCGCTCAACAACCGGGTCATCGGCGCCGTCGCGACCGGGGTCGTGGCGGCCAGTTTCCTGCTCAGCGTCGTCGCGTTCATCTTGCTGCTCGGCCACTCCAACCGCGAGATGACGGTGCAGCTCTTCAGCTGGATCGAGGTGGGCACGCTGCACGTGCCCGCCGCCCTGCTCGTCGACCCGCTCTCAGTCACGATGAGCCTCTTCGTGACGGGCATCAGTGCCCTCATTCACCTCTACTCGATCGGCTACATGGCCGGCGAGCGGGACTTCCGCAAGTTCTTCCTCTACCTCAACCTCTTTGTCTTCTCGATGCTGCTGCTCGTCTTGGCGAACAACCTCGTGCTGACCTTTGTCGGCTGGGAGGGCGTCGGGCTCTGCTCGTACTGGCTGGTCGGCTACTACTTCGAGAAGGACTCGGCGCGCTCGGCCGGCAAGAAGGCCTTCCTCTACAACCGGGTCGGCGACATCGGGATGCTGATCGCGATGTTCCTGATCTTCTCGCGCACGCACACGCTGACGTACCGCACCGTCTTCCACCTGGCGGGCACGCTCTCGCCGACCGTCGCGACGTTGACGGTCTTGGCGCTGCTGCTCGCCGCGACGGGCAAGAGCGCGCAGATCCCGCTCTTTAACTGGCTGCCCGACGCGATGGAGGGCCCGACGCCGGTGTCGGCCCTCATCCACGCGGCGACCATGGTGACCGCGGGCGTCTACCTGCTCGTGCGCATGTCGCCGGTCTTGGCGATGTCGCCCGACGGGCGCGCCACGATCGCCGTCGTCGGCGGGGTGACGGCCTTCGTCGCCGCGACGATCGCCACGTCCCAGAAGGACATCAAGAAGGTGCTGGCCTTCTCCACGATCTCCCAGATCGGCTACATGGTGCTCGCGGTCGGGGTCGGGGCCTACTCGGCCGCGATCTTTCTCATGATCGCCCACGCCTTCTTCAAAGCGCTGCTCTTCCTCGGCTCGGGCTCGGTCATCCACTCCTTGAACGGCGAGCAGGACATGCGAAAGATGGGCGGACTGGCGAAGTACCTGCCGCTCACCTTCCCCACGTTCCTCATCGGCTGGCTCACCATTTCGGGCATCCCGCCCCTGGCCGGCTTCTTCGCCAAGGGCGACATCCTCACCAAGGTCTACGAGCACAACAAGCCGCTCTGGGTGCTCGGGGTGCTGACGGCGATCCTCACCGCCTACTACATGACCCGGCTCTTCGTGCTCACTTTCCGCGGCAGCGAGCGCTTCCGCGAGGACACCGAAGGGCACGACCCGCACGAGTCGCCCTGGGTCATGACCTTGCCGCTCGTTGTGCTCGCCGTGCTGTCGATCCTCGGTGGCGTGATCGACCTGCCCTGGGCGCACGGGAGCTCGCTCGCCGGCTTCCTCGATCCCGTCTTTGGCTACGTGCCCAAGATCGCCGCGGCGAGCGTTGGTGCCCAGTGGGGGCTCGCCGCGGTGGACGTGGCGGCCGCGGTGTTCGGACTGCTCGCCGCGTTCTCGATCTGGAAGAACATCACCGAGTCCTCGCGCTACGAATCGAGCTTCCTCGAGCACGTCTGGCACTGGGACGACTTCTACGACGCGACGATTGGCCGACCGCTCACCGAGGCGGCGACTTTCAGCGACGACGTCGTCGAGCCAAAGGTCATCGACGGCGCGGTGACCGGAGTCGCCGTGCTCGTCCGCCGTAGCGCCGAGGGGCTGCGCAAGGTCCAGTCGGGCTTCGCGCGCCAGTACGCGCTGGCGATGGTGCTCGGCTTGGCGATCGTTGTCGTCTACCTGTTGTCGAGAGTCCTCTAGCGATGCACTCCTCGATCTACTTGGCCCTCTTGATCGTCGTGCCCCTCGTCGGAGCCCTCGGCGCGGCGCTCGTGCGCAACACCGAGGGCCGGTCGTACCAGGTCGGGGTGGCGACAGCTTCGCTCGAGCTCGTGCTCGCGCTCGTCGTCGCCTTCCTCTACAACGACCACGTGCCCGGCGCGGGCACTTGGGACTTCATGAGCCGCCACGTGCTCTCCGCACCGCTCGGCCTCACCTACGACGTGGCGCTCGACGGCATCTCGCTCTTGATGATGGTCCTCACGGCGCTGGTCTTGTTCCTGGCGCTGCTCGGCGCGCGCGACCGCCGCCGCGAGGCCTCCTTCGTGGGCTGGCTGCTGGCGCTCACCTCGTTCACGATGGCGAGCTTTCTCAGCCACGACGTGCTCGAATTCTTCATCTTCTTCGAGCTCACCCTCGTGCCGAGCTACTTCATCATCACCGGCTGGGGCGGCAAACAGAGCGCGCGGGCGGCGCTCAAGTTCTTCATCTACACCTTCAGCGGCTCGGCCTTCCTCTTCATCGGGATCTTGTACCTCGGCTTCTTGCACCAGCACGAGCTGGGCGGTCCTCTCACCTTCTCCTACAGCGCGCTCTACTCGACGACGATGAGCCACGGCACCGCGGTGTGGCTCTTTCTCGCCTTCGCCGTCGCCTTCGCCGTGAAGTCGCCGATCTGGCCCTTCCACACCTGGTCGCCGATCACCTACGCCGAGGCGCCCACGGCCGGCTCGGTCGAGCTCTCGGCCCTGCTCGCGAAGCTCGGCACGTACGGGCTGTTGCGTTTCGCGGTCGGGCTCTTGCCGCTGGCCCTTTCCTCGCTGCGCCCGCTCGTGCTGACTCTCGCCGTCATCTCGATCCTCTACGGCTCGCTCGTCGCCTGCGCGACGCCCGACCTGAAGCGCCTCGTCGCCTACTCCTCGCTCGCCCAGATGGGCTTCGTCACGCTCGGCATCGTCACCGGCTCGAAGATTGCCATGGTCGGCGCGGTGCTCCTCATGTTCAACCACGGGGTCATCACGGCCGGCTTCTTTCTCATCATCGGGTTCTTGGAGAAGCAGCGCGGGAGCTACACCATCAAGGACCTGACCGGCCTGCAGGGCCCGGCCCCGGTCTACGCGGCGCTCTTCACCGTCGTCATGCTCGCCTCGATCGGCCTGCCGGGTCTGTCGGGTTTCGTGAGCGAGTACCTCATCCTCATCGGCACCTTCGGCACGCACGCCTGGTGGGGGGTCTTTGCGACCACCGGCGTCCTCGCTGCTGCGGCGTACCTGCTCTGGGCCTACCAGCGCGTCTTCCAGGGNCGNGCCGAAGGCGCCAACGCTGGGGTCACCGACGCCACGCCCGCCCAGCGNTGGGTGATGGTGCCGGTCGTGCTCTTGATCGTGGTGCTCGGGGTCTTCCCGAAGCCCGTGCTCGATCGCATCTCGCCCTCGGTCCAGCAGCTGATCGAGCACGTCGCGCCCGCCGGGGTGGGCAAGTGACCGGCGTCGTCATCCCCTCGATCCACTACCTGGCGATCCTGCCGGTACTGATCTTCTTCGGCGCGGCGCTCGTGCTGCTCGTCGCGAGCGCGCTCGTGAAATCCAAGATCACGATCAATCAGGCGACGTTGTGACCGCGGGCGCCGCGGTGGCGACGCTCGCCGTTTCATTCTTCCAGTGGCGCTGCGTCGCCAACACCGGGGCCTCGACGACGGTCGCGCACGCGGTGGTCTTGGACGGCTTCGCCGTCGTGGGCACCGTCGCCATTGCCGCGAGCGTGCTCTTGACCGCGCTCGTCGCCCACGACTGGGCGAAGCGCGAGCGCATCGCGGGAGCCGACTTTCACATCCTGGCCCTCGCCTCGAGCGCGGGGGCGCTGCTCATGGTTCAGGCGAATGACCTCATCGTCATCTTCCTGGGCCTCGAGATCCTGTCCATCGGGCTCTACGTGCTGGTCGGCTTCGACCGGGGTCGCGTCACCTCCTCGGAGGCGTCGCTGAAGTACTTCCTCCTCGGCAGTTTCGCCTCGGCGATCTTCATCTACGGGGTGGCCCTCATCTACGGCGCGACGGGCTCGACGAACCTGTCGTCGATCGCCTACTTCCTCGGATCGAACGTCGTGCTGCGTCCGGGCCTGCTCTACGCCGGGGGCGCTCTGCTCCTGATCGGCTTCGCCTTCAAGGTTGCGGCCGTGCCCTTCCACCTCTGGTCGCCCGACGTCTACGAGGGCGCGCCCACGCCCGTGACGGGCGTGATGGCCTCGATCGTGAAGGTCGGCGCCTTCGCCGCGTTCTTGCGCGTCCTCATCTCCGCCCTCGGCACGCAGCTCGACACGTGGCGTCCCATCGTCTGGGTGCTGGTGGCGGTCACCTGCCTCGTGGGGGCGAGCGTCGGTCTGCTCCAGCGCAACGTCAAGCGCCTTCTCGCGTACTCCTCGATCAACCAGGCCGGCTTCATGCTGCTCGGCGTGTGGACGGGCAGCGCGCGCGGGGTCGCGGCGACGCTCTTCTTCGTCTTGACCTACGCACCGGTCGTGATCGCCACCTTCTGCGTCGTGACCCTCGTCGGGGGACGGGGCGACGAGATCCACTCGATCGACCACTACCGCGGCCTCGCGCGCCGACAGCCTTGGCTTGGCAACGCCTTGGCCCTCATGCTGCTCAGCCAGCTCGGGGCGCCCCTCACCGTCGGCTTCTACGCGAAGTACACCGTGCTCGCCGCGGCCATCGACTCTGGTGGGGGGGCGCTGGCCCTGATCGCCATCCTCTCAGCCGCCATCGCGGCCGTCTTCTACCTTCGCTGGGTGCTCTGGCTCTACGTGGACGGTGACGCCGACGCCGAGCACCGCCGTATCCCGGTGCCCGCTTCGAGCGCGATCGTGGTGGCGGTCGGGGTCATCGTCGTGGTGCTCTTCGGCCTCTGGCCCGGTCCGCTCGTCACCTGGTGCCAGCACGCGACGCTGCTCTTCTTGCCGTAACGCGGCGGCCGCCGCAACGATCAAGGAGTGCGGCTAGCGGCGTGCGGCCGCTTCGTCGACCTGGCGCGCGGCCTCGAGCACCTCTTCGGGCACGACCGTGCCGGGCCGGTTCGCGGGGTCGTTCGCGAGGAAGCGCCCGAGGACCGGGATCTCCGAGATGCTCTCCGCGCGAAGCGTCGCCGCGACGACGGGCACGAAGCTCTCGGCGGCGGGGTAGACGAGGTGGCGGGGCAGCCACGTGGGCCGGTACTTCGCGTTGAAGCTCCACAGCGACTCGATGGGCAAAATGCCCGAGAGCCGCTTCACGGCCCAGCGCTCGACCCGCGTGAAGGTGCCGTCGCCGCGCTCGCCCTCGAGGACCGAGCGGAATGCCGCGAAATTGAGGCTGAGCCCGCCCCCGCCCTGTTGGCGCAGGTGCTCGATCGTTGAGCAGAGCGCGTAGTCGAGGAGTCCGTTCGGGTGCTCGCCGGGGTCGCGGCGCATGAGGTCGAGCGAGTAGCCCTTCAGTCCCGGCGCGGGCACGAACTGGCAGACCGCAGCCGGCTGGCTGCTCGGCCCGTAGACGACCGTCAGCAAGAGACCCCGGTCCCTCGGGTCGAAGAGCCGCCCCAGCATCATCGAAAAGCCGCGCTCGTCGCCGCCGCGGCGCAGCATCGAGATGAGCTCGACGATGCCGGTGACTCGCGAGGGGTCGATGCGGCTGGGGTCGAAGTACTCGACGGTGTAGCCGTAGCGGGCCAGGCGCGTGCAGGCCTGGCGCAGGCCCTTCATCTTGTGGCCCGCGAGGCTGAAGTGCTGGCAGTCGACGATCGCCTCGTCGCCCAGATAGAGGTAGTGCAGTCCGGCCGCGTGGTAGATCGGCAGCCACTCCTCGCCCGCGGCCATCACGCCGATCGTCCAGCCCCTCGATTCGGCGAAGTCGCGAAAGGCGCTGAGGACTTCGGTGCGTTCGGCCTCGGGGCCGATGGGGTCGGGCGAGACGAGGGCCACCCCGCCGTAGACGGCGTAGGCGACAAGCGAGTCGCGCGAGAAGAAGAACTGCTTATCGTCGCGCAGCGCGAAGTAGTCGAGCGTGCCCGCGCCGTGGCGCCGGACGACGTCGCGCGCGCGCAGCTCGGCGAGGCGCCGTTCGGTCGTGCCGGCCGAGGCGGACAGGCGCCGGTCGACCACGGGCCGGGTCAGCAGGTAGAGCGTCGAGACGACGAGTGACACTCCGATGGCGAGCAGGGTCGGGTTGAGGAAGTCGGCGATCTTGTCGGGCAGCCCGATGTTCAGTTGGCCGGCCAGACGCTCGACGCAGGCCACAAAGACCACTCCGACGTTCGGTAGTGGCTGGTGGCGTGAGGTCGCCTCGACGCCCAGCGTCGCGGCGACGACGGCCGTGAGTCCGATGAGTCCGAGGCGCGGCAGCGCGACAGAAGCGCTCGTGCGGTCGGTGGTCGCCTGAAAGTAGCGGCGCTGCCCGACGAGCAAGGCCAGGATCGCACCGGCGATCAACAGCGACACGATGGTGCCCCCGCGCAGGGCGTGGGCGACGACGGTGACGGCCAGCAGTGAGACCGCGAGGAACCACGAGCGGCGCTGGCCGCGACGGAGCCCTCGGGCAAGCATGATCATGGCGACGCCGGCGACGGCCGTCAGTGCCGCGGCTGACGTCGCGACGTAGAGCGGCAGGATCGAGAGGACCAGGTGGAGGTGACTTCGTACCGGGCGGATCGTGGGGACGACGACGTTAAGAAGTCCGTCGAGGAACGTGAGGCCCGCCAGCCAGCGCCGCACGAGGCGCTGATGGCGCTGCTCGCGCAGTCGCTCACTGCTGAGCGGAAAGGGCCGACCGCTCGGCCACGAGGCGATCACCGAAGTGACGGCCGACGGTTCGGGCTGGACATTGGAGCCGGCCACCAGGCGCTCGAGCAGCGTGCCCTGGCGCCGAGGCGACTGACCGGCGAGGAGCCGTACCTGCAGCGTGCTCGCCGCCTCGATCTCGACCACGCCGAGCCGGTCGTATGAGCCAAAGAGCGGGGGCAGGCCGAGCCTGCCCTGGCGCTCGACGAGCACGGCGCGCGAGGGTCCGGGTGTCGCGCTGATCCCGCCGTCGAGGAAGGCCATCGCCGGTCGCGGCGATCCGCCAACTATGGCTCCCGCCCCGCCGCGTTCGACGACCGCTCGGGCGAGTCGAAGGGCGTCGACCTCGCCGACTCGCGTGATGGCGAGCGGATCGGTGAAATCCCCCGGGCGCGGGATCGGCGCTTGGTGGCTGAAGCGTCGCCGCACGATGAAGCTGGCCAGTCCGGCCACCATCGTCTCGACGACGGCGATCAATACGACATCGAAGAAAAGATTGACCCAGAAATGGTGCGAGTGCAAGACGTGCACGCTGTAGTTGCGATGCGCGAAGTGGCCGACGAGGGCCGTGATGGCGCTCCACAAGTCGAAGGCGGCCACGGCGATGAAGGGTAACCACATCCATACCCCCAAGCGCCGATAGAGCACGCGTGAGGCGATAAAACGCTCCAGCGCCCTGGGATCTTCGAGTCGGTCGGCATCGGCGCGGTCCTTCATTGTGACCGGTGCGACGTCAAGGTCGTAACGACCGACCGCAACTTCGAGTTCGCGTACGCCACTGGCTGTGGCGATCTGCAAGTTGAGGTCGGTCGCAAGCGTTGCGCCGAGCTCCTCGATCATCGCCTGGGCAGGCGCGTCGTCGCTTAGTTCGGCGTCATCGCTACCTGGCAGCACGACGAACCGGTGGCGTTGATTGGCGCAGAACGTGAGAATCGCGCCGTGCAGCGTCGGCAGCGCCAGCCACGTCGCCTGAATGAACTTCGAGAGGTCCGAGGTCGGCTCAGGGTGAAAGAGGTTGCCCGCGACGACGACCGTGGCAGCCACGTCAATGTCGCCGAGGAGATCGATCAGTTCGCGGACCGGGCGGCTCGATTCGTCGGTCGTGGGAGAGAGCGAGAGGTCGCTCACTACGTAGACGTGGTGACCGTAGGGAACCGGAAGCGTCCGCCGTTCAGTCCCTGCCACGAGGTCTAGTCTCGCAGACATCACTGAGTCGACGATCTCTGAAGAAAAGCACTGATGAGTGGCACCGTCGAGCACGCGAATTGGCGTTGGCGCGACGTGCCCTTGGCACCGGGTCGGGCGGTCATCTTTGACATCGACGGCGTGCTCGCTGACGCCGCCGGCCGTCAGCACTACCTGGACTGGGGCGATTGGAAGAGTTTCTTCGACGCGGTGAGCGACGACCCGATCATTGAGGAGATCGAACGGCTCTTGGAACTGCTTGACCCGTCGCTCGCGATCATTCTCGTCACGGGCCGCCCGCGGCGCGTCCAGCCCCACACGGTCGCGTGGCTCGAGCGCTACAAGCTGCGTTGGGATCTACTCATCATGCGCGAGCACGGCGACTACTCCGGCGTCGATCGGTTCAAGCGCGAGACGCTCGAGCAACTTGAGGCGGCGGGCTTCGACGTGCGTCTCGCACTCGACGACGATCCGAAGAACCACGCGATGTACGTCAGCGAGGGCGTGCCCTGCATCTACATTCACTCGGGCTACTACCTCTAAGCAGTGAGGTCCTCCGCCACGGGCTAGCGAGGGCCGTGGGGGACCTCGCGCTTTCGCGCGACGGCGAGCACGCAGAGGTAGTGCCGAGTGAGCTTGCCACCGAAGCGTTCGTCAATGACCTGGCGCATCTCGGCGAAGAGCTCGTTTCGGCGCACCGCGGGAATCGCGAGGTAGAGCGAGAATGTCGACAAGAGGCCGATCGCGCCGTCGGTGTCAAAGTCGCACCGCCAGTCGCACCAGCGCGTGATCGGGCGCTCGAACAGTTCACCGGCGAGCGTGCCCGTGAACTTGCCTTCGATCACTGACCACACCGAGGCGATGTCCGGCTCGGCGCTGGCGAGATCTTCGATGACCTGAACTCTCGTCGGGGAGGGCCCCTCATCGCCCCCGACGCCGTAGGCGACGTGGGCGTCGTGGGTCGCGTCGTAGAACTCGTGGAACGTGCCCCCGGCTACGGTCAGGTTCGTCGCGAGCGCTATCGAGCCGCCGGGCCCGAGCGCGCCAGCGGCCAACGTCCAGCGCATCGCGTGGTCGACCCAGTGGTAGGCGGTCGACGAGAACACGAGGTCGAAGGTTCGCCCGCGAGGGGCCCAGCTCTCGAAGGTCGACAGTTCGAGTTCAAACGGCCGGCCCGAGAACTTCGTTCGCGCGATCCTTCCCAGCGAAGCGCCGGGATCGACCGCCAGCACGCGATAGCCGCGCTCGAGCAGCGAATGGGTGGCCTGACCCGTGCCGCAGCCGATCTCGAGTACTTGCGATAGGGGCTCGAGTCGAGCAAGTTCGGCCAGGTCGTCGAACAGTTGGTCCGGATAGTGCGGGCGATACCGGTCGTAGTCCGCCGCGACCGTGTCGAAGGAGAGTCCCGGGCTTTGGTCGGCGGCCACGGTCCCATTATCTCGTCGAGCCGCCGACGCGTCCGTCAGCCGGCGAGAGCGAACGACTCGAGGACGAGGCGTGCGGCGCGCCGTCCCGAGCCGATGCTGGCGGGAATGCCGACGCCGTCGTAGGCGTTGCCGGCGAGGGCGACCGATAGCGGCGCTGCGGCGGCCCGCGCGCGGTGGACGAGAAGTTCGTGGCCGACGTAGTACTGGGGCAGCGCGTCGGGCCAGCGCTGCACCAGCGAGGCCGCGGGTGCGCCAAAGCGCGGCAGTAGCACCGCGAGCTCGCGGGCGACGCGGCCCGTCAACTCATCATCGCTCATCGTCGCCCAGCGCGTGTCGTCAATGCGTCCCACGTGCGCGCGCAGTACCAGATCGCCCGCGCGGACGTGTCGAGGCCACTTGCGATCGAGCAGGGTGACAGCCGTGACCATCATCGAACCGCCGCCGCTCCAGGGACTGTCGAGGGGCACCAGGATGCCAGTGCCGGTTTCGAGGAGCGTGATCTCGTCGCGGGGAATGGCGAAGGTGACCATCGCGGCGCCCGCGCTTACGATCGACCGAAGCTCTTCGATGGCGGAATCGTGCGAGCCCATTAGCTCGCCCGTCACCGGCGCGGGCGTCGCGAGCACGATGGCGTTGGCTGGCGTCGTCGTATGGAGGGTGTCCACCTCCCACGGGTAGCCCCCGGCGGGCGTTCGGCGCAGCGCGGTCACCGCGGTGTTGCGACGCACGACGACCCCGCGCTCGGCTAGCCGCTGGGCGAGCACTTGCACGATCGAGCCGACGCCGCTGGCGAGCGAGCAGAACACCGGGCCTTCGACGACCTCCGCTTCGGGTCCCGGGTTGACGGGCCCCCGTGCACCCAAAGCCCGCATCAGCGAGCCGCCTTGGTGGGCGGCGTCAAGCAGGGCGGGAAAGACGGACCTCGCCGAGAGATCATTGATGCGGCCGGCCTGGATGCCCCCGATCATCGGTTCGACCAGCAGGTCACTCACCTCATCGCCCAGCTTCGTGCGCACGATCGCCCCAATCGTCGCGTCGTCGCCGACGTGCACCCGCTTGGGCCAGAGCAGGTCGCGTCGAAGTGCGAGTCGGCCCCTAGGAGAGAGCCCCTCGAAGTGCAGCGCCGCTTCGGGGTTCGTGGGAACACCGAGGACGAGGCCGGTCGGCAGCTCGTGCAACGCACCGCGGATCCACACCGACGCGCCGCTCGTGCTGATCGCCTCGAGCTGGTCGCCCAGCCCTAGCTCTTTCGCGAGGGTGACGGCTTCGGGACGTCGGGCAAGAAATCCGTCGGCCCCGAGGTCGATGACTCGATCCGCGAAGGTCGTGGTTTGAAGCGATCCGCCGACGCGGTCGGCGGCCTCGATGACCTCTATGCGCGGGGCCGCTTCACTCGGGCCCTCAGCGCCGCCGCTCAGCTCCCACGCGGCCGCCAGGCCGCTGACGCCGCCGCCGACGACGACGACCGACGAGCGACCCACCTAGGGTGCCGCGGCTCGCACCACGTGCGCCAGGATCGAGGTGAAGGCGGGATCGTCATTGAGCGAGGCTGTTCGCACCAGGGTCATTCCTACCTCGCGAGCCACGCTCTGCGCCTCGATGTCGATGTCGAAGAGCACCTCGAGGTGGTCGGAGACAAAGCCGATTGGACAGGAAACGATATCGGTGAAACCCTCCGCGCCGCGCTCGCGGATCACGTCCAAAATGTCAGGTCCGAGCCAGGGATCGGGGGTTCGTCCCGCGGACTGCCAGGCCACGTCGAAGTGCCGGACTCCTGCGACCTCGGCCGCGATCTCGGCGCTCTCTCGCAGTTGTTCGGGATAGGTGTCGCCGGTCTCGAGGATCCTCTGGGGCAGGGAGTGCGCACTGAAGATGACATCGGTGGTGTCGTGGCGCGTGGCGGGGATCGTCGCCAACGCGTCGGTCACTCGTCGGGCGATGAGTTCAATGAACCCCGGCGCGTCGTACCAGGCAGCGATCGCGACGAAGTCGACCTCGGGCCCGAGCGCCTCGCGAGCCCGGCTCATGTACTGATCCGTCGACATCGTCGACGAGTGCGGCGCGAGCACGAGTCCGACGACCTCACGAAAACCCTCGTCGCGAAAGGACCTGGCGGCCTCTTCGAGTAAGGGGGGCTCGAACTTCGAGCCGTAGCGCACGTCGAAGCGGCCCGGTGCGTCGACCTCGAGGGCGGATCGCAACCCGGCCACCTGGGCGACCGTGCGCTCGGTGAGGGGCGACACGCCCCCGATGGCGAGGTAGCGGCGCGTGAGGTCGGCCAGCTGCTCGGGGGACGGTGGATGGCCGTGGCGGATACGCGTGTAGAACGCCTCGATTCCCTCGGGCGAGGACGGCGTGCCGTGCGCCATCACGAGAACGCCGGTTTTCACCTCACGCCCGCCCTTCCCTCCTCGTGCACCACGCGCACCACCGTCGCGAGGACGTCGGGGTCCGTTGAGGGGAGCACCCCGTGTCCCAGGTTAAAGATATGCCCTGGTTGGGTACCGGCCCTAGTTAGCACCTCGCGAGTGGCTTCGACGGCCAGCGCCTCGCCGCCCAGACACCGTGCGGGATCGAGATTGCCCTGGACTGGCTTCTCGCCAACACGCCTTCGCCCCTCGTCGAGGTCGACGCGCCAGTCGATTCCAACGACCGTGCTGCCCGCGGTGCTCATCAGCGCGAGCAGTTCGCCGGTGTCGACACCGAAGAGGATCGTCGGCACGCCGAGATCGGCAACACCGTCGAGCACGCGCTGGGTTGCCGGCAGAGCGTAGCGACGGTACTCGTCGCGCGTGAGCGAACCGGCCCACGAATCAAAGAGTTGCACGGCCCTTGCGCCGTGGGTGATCTGTGCACGCAGAAACGTCACGGTGATCTCGACGAGCCGATCGAGGAGCCGATCAAAGAGAAGGGGGTCAGAGTGCATCAAGGTCTTGATGGCCGCGAACTCGCGCGTCGGCGCACCTTCGATGAGATAACTCGCCACCGTGAACGGTGCGCCGGCGAATCCAATGAGCGGGATGTTCGACTCACTCAGCTGGTCGACCACACGATCAACGGTCTTGGTGACGTAAGCGATGTCGGCTTCGTCGAGGGAACGCAGGCGCGCGAGGTCGGCTTCGATGGCGAACGGTTTCTCAATAACCGGGCCACGACCAGGAACGACGTCGACACCGAAGCCGATGGCGTGATAGGGCACCACGATGTCGGAGAAGAGGACGGCGGCGTCCACGCCGTAGCGGCGGACCGGTTGCAAGGTCGCTTCGCTCGCGACCACAGGGTCGGCAATTGCGGCCAGGATCGAGCCCGTCGAGCGCAAGGCTCGGTACTCGGGCAGGGATCGTCCGGCCTGGCGCATGAACCAGACCGGCACGTGGTCGACCGACTCGCCTCTGCAGGCTCGCAAGAACGTCGACTCCACCACGCCAATCTACCGACGCCGGTGGCCGTCGACTTTGACGCGGGCTGCGCCACTAATGCATCACGTTGCGTCGCCCGCGAACTGTTCGTCGGTCGCGACCGGCACGAGTGATCGGACCTGCTGCGCTGGACCGTCCGCAGCGAAGGCCGCACCAACGAACGTGCTACGGATTCCAGGGAGTGGAGATCTGAACGTAGTTGCCGTCGGGATCGGCAACGGTAGCGATCAGGGCCTCGTCTTCCCCTTGGGGACTGTAGGGATCGGCGATGACCGGCGCGCCGGTTGCCTTCAGCTTTTCGAATGCCTCTCTGACGTCGCTCACGTCAAAGCTCAGCATGAGGCGCTGGGGCAGATCGTTCTTGCCCTTCACTTCGCTGTGCGAACCGATGACGAGTTGGGCACCGTCGGTCCAGGCGTACCAGTTCTCGTCCTTGAAGCCGGGCTCACCCAGGACCTTCGCATAGAACGCCGCCAGCGCGTGTGGATCGTCGGAGCCGATCATGATGCCCGAAAATTTCATGGAACCACCTCACTTTGCGCAGCACAGTAGGCGGCCACGCCTGCGCGAACTGTACGCAAAAGAGTCGACACGGTCAAGGGGCACCGCGCCCGTGTGACCACTTTGTGACCGGCAAAGATTTCCCTTCTCCGGCCATTGCGATTAGACTTGATTCTTCCCGAAATTGGGAGTCGTAGAGAGGCCTTCATGTCCCACGACCGTGAGATCGCCGAGGAGCAGGCGTTCCTCGATCTCGCCCTGGCGGCTCTGGATCAGATGCGACAAGGCGCGCGTTCGCTGCGCGACAGCGCGGCTGTGGCGAACATGCGCGGCGCCGGTGACCTAGTGGAGCGCGACGTTGTGATGGGTACGGCCCTGCACCGCCTCGACCAACTTGCGATCGGCGACCAGCCGCTGTTCTTCGGCCGCATCGACTACCAGGGCAACGGCAACGGCAAGGGCGCCGGCGACACGTACCACGTGGGCCGCCTCGCCGTGTCCGACGAGGCCCTCAACCCGCTGGTCATCGACTGGCGCGCACCGGTCGCCGAAGCCTTCTATCGCGCGACGGGCGTGGAGCCCCTCGGTCTCGCGCGACGTCGTCACGTGGCGATTCGCATGAACGAAGTGACCGGCGTGGAGGACGAGTACTTCGCCGACGACGATGGTGAGCTGGACCTGCCGGAAGACGAGATTCGCTCGGCGACCGAAGAGGGACTGGTCGACGGGGGACTGGCCCTTGGGGGACCGGGCGCGCTGCTCGCGGCGCTCGGCCGCGCGCGCACCGGCCGCATGGGCGACATCGTTGCCACGATCCAAAATGAGCAGGACCAGATCATTCGAAGCCCTCTCGCGGGCGTGCTGCTGGTCCAGGGGGGACCCGGTACCGGCAAGACGGCGGTCGCGCTGCACCGCGCCGCGTACTTGCTCTTTACGCACCGCGCCACCCTCGAGCGCCAGGGAGTGCTCGTCGTGGGTCCGAACCCGCTCTTTCTCAACTACATCGAGAACGTGCTGCCGTCGCTCGGCGAGTCCGGCGTAACCCTCTCGACGATCGCGGGCCTCGTGACCAACGTCGAAGTGCGCGGCGTCGACTTCGAAGAGGTGGACCAGCTAAAGGGAGACGTTCGCATGGCCAAGGTCCTCGCACGGGCCCTGCGTACACGCCAGCGCCCGTTGCGCGAGGACGTGGAGATACCGGTGGGCCGAGCGATCGTGCTGCTTAGGGCTCGCTACACCCAAGAGGCAGTCGAGCGGGCTCGCCGTCGTCCGGGTAACCATAACCAGCGCCGCTCGGCCGTCGGCCGGGAGTTGGCTTCTCGCTTGGCCCACGAGTACCGCGACCGGTTCAGCCACGACAACCTCGAAGGAGCCGTCGCCATTTCAGAGCTCGCCGACGCCATCCGCGCCAGGCCGCAGTTCAAGGAGGCCTTGCAGCGCATCTGGCCGCGTCTCTCGGGGCAAGAGCTACTGCACGATCTGCTCGGCGCCCGCGCCCTGCTGCGCGCCGCCGCTAAGGGCGTGCTCTCTGACGACGAAATCGAGATGCTGTACCGGCCGCGCTTCGCTTCGATCGACCAGATCGCATGGACCAAGGCCGACGCGGCGCTGATCGACGAGGCGAGAGTGCTCGTCGGTCCGCGTCGACGCCCTCGACCCCAGCCCAAGCCCGAGGAGACGAACGTGCTGGCGGGGGTCGACCTCGACGCCTACTCCGGTGAGCACCGGGCGGCGGCCCTGCGCGAGGCCCAACGCGTCGCGGTCGCCCCGACGCCCGAGCTCGACGAAGCCGAATTCGTCACTTACGGTCACATTGTCGTCGACGAGGCCCAGGATCTCTCGTCGATGGAGCTGCGCGTCCTGAAGCGCCGTGACCTCACCGGCTCGATGACGATCGTGGGCGACATGGGCCAGGCAACGACCGCCTCGTCCCCGGCGTCGTGGGAGACCCTGCTCGACGTGCTCTCGCCGCGGCGCACGCTGACGCGCGTCGATCTCACCGTGAGCTATCGAACGCCCGAAGAGGTGCTCGATTTCGCCGCACCAACGCTCGCCGCAGCGGCACCCGAACTGACAGCACCGCGACCCGTGCGTCGAGCGGGCGTCGAGCCACTCGTGCGAAACGTCACCGCGGACGAGTTCAACGCGACGCTGTCCGAAGTGACGAGGGGCGAGATTGACTCGGTCGTGCCGGGGCGCGTCGCCGTTATCGTCGCGGGCTATCGAGTGGCGGAAATACTCTCGACGTTGCGCGCAAATGGCATCGACGCGGTCGACCCGACGGACCCCGAGTCGCGAGGGCTCTCGGCCGATCTTGTCGTGCTGGCGGCCGAAGGTTCCAATGGTCTCGAGTTCGACGCGGTCATCGTCGTTGAGCCTGGTCAGATCGCTAATCGTGGCGCACCTGACGGGGTGGGCACGACGGCGCGCGGACTGCGCACGCTCTACGTGGCGCTGACCCGTCCGACGAGGCGGCTCGCCATCGTCGCGTGCCACGAACTTCCTGAAACCCTGCGGTAATACTGAACGGCAAATGCGGCACGTCTAGGTCGTCATTTCTACTAGAAAGGTAGTCGTGAGTCAGGCGGTTTCCCCCGGTAGCCTGGCGAAGCAGGAGAAGATCGTCCACGATCGGCCACCGATGCTGGCCATCGGGGTGGTGATTTGGCTCGGGTCAGAGCTGATGTTCTTCTCGGGACTCTTCGCCGCCCTTTTCACCATCCGCGCCCACTTGGCTTCCTGGCCGCCCGCTGGAACGAAGCTCGACGTGTTCCAGGCCGGAGTCTTCACGTTCCTACTTATCGCGTCGTCGTTCACCATGCAGCGTGCGGTGTGGCTGATCGAGCGCCGCCGTCGCGGCGAGGCGCGCAACTGGGTCATCGCCACGATGATCCTGGGCACGCTCTTCATCTCCAACCAGGCCTACGAGTGGACCCACTTTGCGACCCGGTGGTACACCAACTCCTACGGCTCGATCTTCTTCATCACGACCGGCCTGCACGGACTGCACGTCTTCTTGGGGCTGGTCGCCATGTCGTTCCTGCTCTACCGCATGCGCGGGCGAGAGGGCGACCCCGGAGAGCTCGCGACGTTTCAGGGCGTGAGCTACTACTGGCACTTCGTGGACGTCGTCTGGATCGGGCTCTACTCGTGCCTCTTCTTGCTGAAGTAGGTGGCGTGAGGACGGGTCTACGTCGCGCGCCGCTGCTGATCGTGGCGATCGTCATCTCCTTCGGGCCGTTGCTGCTCTTTGCCGCATCGAGTGGCGCCTCGAACTACACCCAGACGACGCGAAAGAACGCCGGAACCCCGTACTCGACCATCCGAGTGATCAAGCACGGCGTCGTCGTCGAGTACGGCGACAAGTACGTCACCTACAACACACCACCGAGCAACCTGGACGCTCTGGGCCAGGCTCTCTACCTGGAGAACTGCGCGTCGTGCCACGGCGACGAGGCTGATGGCGTGCCGGCCAACGGCACGGCCGGCGCCTTCCCCGACCTCGTGGGGCTCGGACCCGCGACGATCGACTTCTGGGTCGACTCGGGACGCATGCCAGCGAAAAACGTGCGCGCCATCGAGGCGCCGCGCCGCCAGCCGGCCCTGACCCCCGCCCAGGCCGAGGCCATTGCGGCTTGGGTCAACTCGCTCTCGCCGAGCTACCCGGGCATTCCGACACCGCATCTAAAGAACGCCAACGCGTCCGAGGGGGCCGCGCTCTTCGCCCTTAACTGTGCGGCCTGCCACACCATCGAAGGTGACGGCGACGCGCTGGCCTTTGGGACCTTTGCCGCCTCGCTGCGCCACATCCCGGCTTTTCAGGTGGTCGAGGCGATCCGCACCGGACCCGCCAACATGCCGCGCTTCACGGGCAACCTCTCCGACCAGCAGGTCGACGACATCGTCAAGTACGTCACGACCGAGATCCAGCACCCCGTCAATCCCGGCGGCTTTGGACTCGGCGGGCTCGGCCCGGTCGCCGAAGGATTCATCGGCTTGCTCATCGGCGTCGGGGCCCTGATGCTCGTCTGTTACTGGATCGGAGATCGCAGTTGAGCGACGCGACCGAGCACCGGACACCCGTTGAGCTGAAGGGTCTCAGCGCGAACGACCCCCACCTCCAGGCGGCGGCGAAGAATCCCAAGACCGTTGAGCACGTCGTCGCCTTCCTCTTCACGGTCGGACTTCTCAGCGAGGCGGGATTTGGCGCCGCCTACTGGGTGAACGCGAAACCCTGGATCATCGGCGCGACATTCGGCTTCGGGCTGCTCGTGATGGGCTTCGGTCTCGTCGCCTGGGGCAAGTACCTCATGCCCCGGGGCCCCTTCGTCGAGGAACGCCACGTACTGGCGAACGCGCCCGAGGACCGCGACGCCTTCGCTGCGTCGATCGTCGAACGCGGTGGCGCGGTCGTTCAGCGTCGCAAGATGCTGGTGGGTCTGCTTGGTGGAGGACTCGGCATCTTTGGCATCGTGTCGCTCTTTCCAGCGCTGCGCAGCCTCGGGCCGGTGCCCAAGGACACCCTCGACACGACCGACTGGAAGAAGGGCACCTTCGCCGTCGACCAGACCGGGCGGCGCGTCAGCGCCGGCGATCTCGCCATCGGCTCGATTGTCACCGTCTTTCCCGAGGGCCTCGAGAACACCGACCGCGGCCAGGCCGTCGATCAGACGGTGTTGATCCGAATCTCCAACGAGAACTACACGACGCAAAAAGGCCGTGAGACGTGGGGCCCCGCGGGCTACATCGCCTACTCCAAGGTCTGCACGCACCTCGGCTGCCCGGTCGGGCTCTACGAGCAGCAGCTGCAGCTGCTCGTGTGCCCGTGCCACCAGTCGATGTTCAACGCCACCAACGGCGCGATCCCCGAGTTCGGCCCGGCGCCCCGCCCCCTGCCGCAGCTGCCGCTCTACATCGACGCCGAGGGCTATATCCGGTCCCAAAAGGGCTACGACCAGGCGGTCGGGCCCGGCTTCTGGGAGCGCTCATGAGCGACGCCGCCACCTACAAGCGCGCGAAGAGGCGCGCCCTTGGCCCCTACGGCAAGGTCGGCCAGATGCTGGACGACCTCGACGACCGCCTGGGGGTGGCCAAGGGCGGGCGGACGTTCATGGACAAGATCTTCCCCGACCACTGGTCCTTCATGCTCGGCGAGATCGCGCTCTACTCCTTTGTCATCCTGCTCATCACCGGGGTGTTTCTCTGCTTCTACTACGTGCCCAGCTCGGCGCTCGTCACCTACCACGGCTCGTACCTGCCACTGGACGGCCAGAGGGTGACCGAGGCCTTCGACTCCACGGTGAACATCTCCTTCGCGGTGCGCGGCGGGCTCTTGATGCGCCAGATGCACCACTGGGCCTGCGACATCTTCGTTGGCGCGATCGTCGTGCACATGGCGCGCGTCTTTTTCACCGGGGCCTTTCGCAAGCCGCGCGAGCTCAACTGGACGGTCGGGCTCACCCTGCTCATCCTCGCCATCGGGAACGGCTTCCTCGGCTACTCGCTGCCCGACGACCTCGTCTCGGGCACGGGCATCCGCATCGCGTACTCGATCATGCTCTCGATTCCCTTCGTCGGGACGTACCTCGCGTTCTTCATCTTCGGCGGGAACTTCCCCGGCTCGGCGACCATCCCGCGATTCTTCATCCTGCACGTGCTGATACTGCCGCTGGTCATCATCGGCCTCGTCGGGGCGCACCTGTTCTTGTTGGTGCGCCAGAAGCACACCCAGTTCAAGGGCGAGGGGCGCACCGAGCACAACGTCGTGGGCTCGCCGATGTTCCCGGTCTTCATGGCCAAGACCACCGGATTTTTCTTCCTGGTGACCGGCGTCACGGCGCTGCTCGCGGCCTTCGCCCAGATCAACCCCATCTGGCAGTTCGGCCAGTACACGGCGTCGCGCATCTCCTACGCCGTCCAGCCCGACTGGTACATGGGCTTCTTGGACGGGGCGCTACGCGTTTTCCCGTCGTGGTCGTTCCATAGCTTCGGCCATACCATCCCCTGGGAGGTCTTCATCCCGGCGGTGGTCTTCCCGGGCCTGGTCTTTAACGTCGCGTACCTGTGGCCGCTGATCGAGCGAAAGGTGACCGGCGACAACGAGATCCATCACCTGCTCGACCGGCCGCGGGACCGTCCCAAGCACACGGCGTTCGGCGTGGCGGTGCTCGCGCTCATGGGGATGCTCTTTATCGCGAGCTCGACCGACGTGATCGCGAACCTCTTTCGCCTCCCGCTCAACCAGGTGCTCTTGGCAATGCGGATCCTCGTGATCGCCTCGCCCTTCGTCGCTTATCCGATCGCCTACAAGATCTGCAAGGAGCTGCAGGGATTCCACGGGGCCGGCAAGCGCAAGACGCCGAACCTCGTCACGCGCACTGCCGAGGGCGCTTACGTCGCGGCGTCGACGCCGGCCTACCACGACGACGCACCACCGGAACTCGAGCCCGAGCCGGTGCCGACCTTCATCGAGCCCGAGCCCGAAGAGCGCGCGGAGAGCGGCGTGCGCACGGTCGAGCGCTGAATCGCACAATAAATCTTTTTTAGCGCGTCCCGATTTCGAGCGAAACGTCATGCGCGAAGCACCTCAAAACTTGAGGGCGCGTGCATAACATGGATTTTGTGGCGGCAAAAAGCGACCTCAACTGGCCCTCGGCCGCCTCGTTATTGCACGACGAGCCCATGGTGGGCCGGCGCAACGTCGCGCTGCTCGGGGTGTCCACGTACGCGACCTCGGTGTCGAAGCGCTCTTCGACGAGCACACCGCTCGCGGTGCGAGAAGCCCTTGAGCGGTTCTCCACCTGGTCGTTCCAGGGCCGATTCGACCTGGCGGACTACGTGGCCCTCGTCGACCACGGCGACGTCGAGGACCCCGATGGCGAGGGCGGGCACGAGCGCGTCGCCAAGGCCCTTTCGGCGATCGGCAAGTACAACAAACTCATCATCATTCTCGGGGGCGACAATGCGGCGACCTGGCACGCCCTCGGTGCGCTGGGGGCGGACAACATCGACGAGTTCGGCCTCATCACGCTGGACGCGCACGTCGACATGCGCGAGGGACGATCGAACGGTTCGCCGGTGCGCCAGCTCCTCGCCGAGGGCCTTGACGCCCACCACGTCGTCCAGGTCGGCCTCGGCGACTTCTCCAACTCGGCCAAGTACGCCAAGAGCGCCCTCGACGCCGGGGTGAGGATCATTGATCGCGACGGCTTTCGCCGCGAAGAGGTCGCGGCCATCGCCAAGCGCGCACTCGACGTGGCGGGAGCGGGCGGGCGAAAGATCTACGTCGACATCGACCTCGACGTGGCCGACCGCACCGCGGTGCCGGGCTGCCCGGCCGCCGTGCCGGGCGGGCTGGGGGCGGACGAGGTGCGCCGGTTCGTGCGCGAGGTCGCCTCGTCCAAGAGCGTCGTCGCCATCGACTTCACCGAAGTCGACGTCGATCAGGACTCCGCCGACCAGCGCACCGTTCGCTTGGTCGCGCTACTAGTTCTCGAGGCGCTCGCGGGCGTAGCAAGGAGATCGACGTGACCATCGTCGTAGGAGTCGAGCCCTTTACGAGGGCGCAACTGATCGCGGTGGCGCGGGGCTTTGAGCCCGTCGAGCTGAGCGACGAGGTGCGCGAGCGCCTGACGCGCCAGCGCGTCGCCATCGACGGGCTCGTCAACAGCGGCAAGGCGATCTACGGCCTCTCGACGGGCTTTGGCTCGCTGGCGACGACGCTCATCTCGCCTGAGGAGCGCCGTGACCTCCAGCGGAGCCTGATCCGTTCCCACGCCGCGGGCGTGGGGCCTGAGGTCGAGCGCGAAGTCGTGCGAGCGATGATGGTCTCTCGCCTGAGAAATCTCTGCAGCGGGGTGTCGGGCGTTCGCACCTCCACGGCCGAGGCGTACGCGGCACTGATCAACGCTGACATCACGCCGATCGTGCACGAATTCGCCTCGCTCGGCTGCTCGGGTGATCTCGCGCCGCTCGCGCACGTGGCGCTGGCGCTGATGGGAGAAGGTGACGTGCGCGACGCCGGGGGAGCGCGACGCCTCGCGGCCGACGCGCTGGCGGACGCGGGCCTGGTGCCCGTCGAGCTCGCCGAGAAGGAGGGGCTGGCCCTCATCAACGGCACCGACGGCATGCTCGGCCAACTGGTCCTGGCCCTCGACGACGGCGCGGCTCTCCTGCAGCACGTCGACATCGCGGCATCGCTGTCGATCCAGGCGTTGCGCGGCACTGACCGCGTCTTCGCTGCCGAGATCAACGCCCTGCGTCCCCACCCGGGCCAGATCGAGAGCGGGGAGAATCTCGTGGCCCTCCTCGGCGATTCGGGCATCGTTGACTCGCACCTGGAGGACCCCAGCCAGGTGCAGGACGCGTACTCGTTACGCTGCGCACCCCAGGTGCACGGTGCGGCCCGCGACACCTTCCGTTACGCGGCCGGCGTCGCCGACATCGAGCTCGCCTCATCCATCGACAACCCGTCGGTGCTCGCTGACGGCTCGCTCGTCTCAAACGGAAACTTTCACGGCGCCCCAATTGGTTACGTGCTCGACTTCCTCTCCATCGCTATTGCCGACGTGGCTTCAATGAGCGAGCGGCGCACCGACCGGATGCTTGATGTGAACCGCAGCCACGGCCTGCCCCCGTTTCTCGCTCACCAGCCGGGCGTCGATTCAGGCCTCATGATCGCCCAGTACGCCCAGGCGGCCCTCGTGGCCGAGATGAAGCGCCAAGCCCTGCCAGCGAGCGTCGACTCGATACCCTCGTCGGCGATGCAGGAGGACCACGTCTCGATGGGCTGGCACGCCGCGCGCAAGCTGCGATGGTCGATGGACTGCTTCCGTGACGTCGTGGCGATCGAGCTGCTGGCGGCCTCGCGCGCCCTCGCGCTTCGCGCGCCGCTCGCGGCCTCGCCGGTCACGGCGGCCGTCGCCGAGGCCGTGAACGCGCGGTCGGGGGGACCGGGGCACGACCGGTGGCTCGCGCCCGAGATCGCCGCGGTCGTCGAGCTCGTTTCGAGCCGCGAGCTCTTGGAAATCGCTTCGCGCTTCGTCGCGCTGCGCTAGGAGAAGCGTGCAAGGCGCCCGCCCCGTCCGCGCGTCGAGGGGAACGGCGCTGAGTGCCCTCGGCTGGTCCCAGGAGGCCGCGCTGCGGATGCTCCAGAACAACCTCGACCCCGAGGTCGCCGAGCGGCCCGACGACCTCGTCGTCTACGGCGGCACCGGCCGGGCAGCGCGCGACTGGCGCAGCTTCGACGCACTGGTTCGCACGCTGACGACGCTCAGGGCCGACGAGACGATGCTCGTCCAGTCGGGTCGGCCGGTGGGGGTGTTAACGACCCACGAGTGGGCGCCCCGGGTCCTCATCGCCAACTCGAATCTCGTGCCCGACTGGGCGACGTGGCCCGAGTTTCGCCGTCTCGAGGCGCTCGGCCTGACGATGTACGGCCAGATGACGGCCGGCTCGTGGATCTACATCGGCACCCAGGGGATCCTGCAGGGCACCTACGAAACCTTTGCGGCGGTTGCCGCAAGACGCTTCAACGGCACGCTCGCGGGAACCTTGACGCTGACCGCGGGCGCGGGCGGAATGGGCGGCGCGCAGCCTCTCGCCGTGACGATGAACGACGGGGTGTGCCTGTTGATCGACGTCGACCCCTCGCGCCTGGCGCGCCGGGTCGAGCAGCGCTACCTCGATGAGTGGACGAGTGACCTCGAAGCGGCACTGGCGCGCGTGCTCGAGGCCAAGCGCGAGCGCGAGGCCCTCAGTGTCGGTCTCGTCGGCAACGCCGCGACGATTCTGCCCGAGCTCCTGCGTCGGGGCGTCGAAGTCGACATCGTGACCGACCAGACCTCGGCGCACGATCCGCTCAGCTACCTGCCCGAGGGAATCGACCTGGGCGACTGGCACGACTACGCCGAGAAGAAGCCCGAGGAGTTCACCGACCGCGCCCGTGAATCGATCGTGCGCCACGTGACGGCCATGGTGGGCTTCCTCGACGAGGGGGCCGAGGTCTTCGATTACGGCAACTCGCTGCGCGGCGAAGCCCAACTCGGGGGCTACCCCCGCGCCTTCGCCTATCCCGGCTTCGTGCCCGCCTACATCCGTCCCCTCTTCTGCGAGGGCAAGGGGCCCTTCCGCTGGGTGGCGCTCTCGGGCGATTCGGCGGACATCGAGGCGACGGACCACGCCGTGCTCGAGCTCTTCCCTGAGAACGAGCCCTTGCGTCGCTGGATAACGAAGGCTGAGGAGAAGGTGGCGTTCCAGGGGCTGCCGGCTCGGATCTGCTGGCTCGGCTACGGCGAGCGCGACCAGGCCGGCGTCGCCTTCAACGACCTCGTCAAGGCGGGCAAGGTAAAGGCGCCGATCGTCATCGGCCGCGACCACCTCGACGCGGGATCGGTCGCCTCGCCCTATCGCGAGACCGAGGCGATGCTCGACGGCTCGGACGCGATCGCCGACTGGCCGCTGCTCAACGCGCTCGTCAACACCGCCTCGGGCGCGACGTGGGTGTCGATCCACCACGGCGGGGGTGTCGGCATCGGCCGGTCGATCCACGCGGGCCAGGTCTGCGTCGCGGACGGCACCGCGCTCGCCCGAGAGAAGCTGCGTCGAGTTCTCACCAACGATCCCGCTTCGGGCGTGCTGCGCCACGTGGACGCCGGGTACGAGATCGCCGAAGCGACGGCGGAGCGGACGAGCCTGCGCGTGCCCATGCGCGAGACCTGATGGCAACGACGGTCGTTAGGAACATCTCAGAGCTGACGACGAACGATCCGACGCTCGGCGACGAAAGTCCCTCGGGCCGTCTCGTTGACGCGGCGCTCGTCGTGGACGACGAGGAGGTGCTCTGGGTGGGGGAGAGCCGCCACGCGCCCGACGCCGACGAGCTGCTCGACGCGAGCCAGCGCGCCGTCGTCCCGGGCTTCGTCGACTCCCACACGCACCTCGTCTTCGCCGGGGAGCGCAGCGACGAGTTCGAGGCGCGCATGGCCGGCGTGCACTACGACGGTGGGGGGATCATGCGCACCGTCGAGGCGACGCGCGCCGCCTCCATCGACGACCTTCGCCGGGGCACCGAGCAACGCGTCGCCGAGCTCTTCGCGGGCGGCGTGACGACCATCGAGATCAAGTCCGGCTACGAGCTCAGCGTCGAGGGCGAGGTGCGCGAGCTCGAGGTGGCTCGTGAGTTCAGCGACGAGGTCACCTGGCTCGGCGCGCACGTGGTGCCTCCCGAGTACCGCCGCGACCGCGAGGGCTACCTCACCCTGCTGGTAACGACGATGCTCGAGTCGTGCGCGCCGCTGGCCAAATGGGCCGACGTCTTCTGTGACCGGGGCGCCTTCAGCGTCGAGGAAGCGCGCGAAGTGCTCGTTGCCGCGCGCGCGAAGGGACTCGCGCCGAGGCTGCACGCCAACCAGCTGGCCCACAGCGGTGCCGTGATACTGGCGGTCGAGCTCGACTGCGCGAGCGTCGACCACTGCTCGTATCTAGAGGACAGCGACATCGACGTGCTGAGTGCGTCGGCGACGGTGGCGACGCTNCTGCCCGGCGCGGAGTTCTCGACGCGCTCGGCGTACCCTTCNGCGCGCCGGCTGCTCGACGCCGGCGTCACGGTAGCTCTCGCGACCGACTGCAACCCGGGCTCTTCGTACGTGACGAGCATGTCCTTCGTGATCGCNCTCGCGGTGCGCGAGATGGGCATGACGGTCNACGAGGCGCTCTGGGCGAGCACGAAGGGNGGCGCGTTGGCGCTGCGTCGCGGNGACGTCGGCCACCTCGGGCTCGGTGCGCGCGCCGACTTCGCGCTGCTCGACGCTCCGCGCGCGGCGCACCTCGCCTACCGGCCCGGCGCGAACGTGGTGGCCGCGACCTACCGCGCCCGGCGCCAGTAATCGCCGTGCACACGCGCGTTGTCACCCGCGCTGGAACCCGTTCGATGGAAGGGATCGCGGAGTGCGGATAGTCGTCTTCGGGGCCGGCGCGATCGGGGGCGTCATCGGGGCGCGACTGTTCCAGCAGGGCCACGACGTCGCGCTCATCGCGCGCGGCGCCCACTACGAGGCCGTTGCGAAAGATGGGCTACGGCTGGAAACGCCCACGGAGACCGTCACGCTGCGCGTGCCCGTCGTAGAAAGTCCTGCTGCGCTGTCGCTCGGCAAAGATGATGTGGTGCTACTGACCGTGAAGAGTCAGGACACGCAGGGCGCATTGCGCCAGCTCCTCGAGGTCGCTCCGCCCGCGACCGCGATCGCCTGTGGCCAGAACGGTGTCGAGAACGAGCGGGTGGCGCTTCGCTCCTTCGAGCACGTCTACGGCATGTGCGTCATGTGCCCGGCGACGCACCTCTCGCCGGGCGCCGTCCGGGCCAGCTCGTCACCGGTGACCGGGCTGCTCGACGTCGGCTGCTGGCCGCGAGGACTGGACGATCGGGCGAGAGAGCTCGCGTCAATTCTTAGCGGAGCCACCTTCGACTCCGTCGCTCGCGACGACATCGCCAGATGGAAGTGGGGCAAGCTGCTCATGAATCTGGGCAACGCCGTCGAGGCGGTATGTGGTGAGTCGGCGCGCGGCGGCGTGCTGGTGTCGCGAGCGGTCGACGAGGGTGTCGCGGTCCTCGAGGCGGCCGGCATTGACTTCGTAGGACGAGACGAGGACGTGGCTCGCCGCGGCGAACTGCTCACGGTGGCTCCCATCGGCGGCGCGATGCGCGGGGGCGGTTCGTCGTGGCAGAGCCTCGCGCGCGTCGCCGGTTCGATCGAGACCGACTACCTGACCGGTGAGATCGTGCTGCAGGGTCGCCTCTGCGGTGTCGCCACCCCCGTCAACGATCTCCTGCAACGCTTGGCCAATCAGTTGGCGATGGAACGACGTCAGCCTGGAGCTTGGACGGAGGATGAGGTTCTGGCCATGTTGGCGGAGGCGTGAGGTCCGGTGCCGACGCCTGAGCCGAGGTGACGATCGCCGTCGTCATCGAAGGAAAAACTCTCCTTTCGATCGACGAGTCCTTCAACGTCGAGCAGGTAGCAGNGCGCGGGTAGCATCCCTCGTGGTGGCACCTACGTCCTCGGATCGACTGAACGAATACCTGGGGCGTATCGCNAAGAGCCTCGACATTTTCCTNCAGGACGATCACGGCGACCCGATGACTCGATACGACGAATGGTCACGGGCGCTCGATGGGCCACTTCCCGCCAAGGGNCTCGGTCCCGACGCGGTAATCGACGAACTCGAGCGCACGGTGATCCCCAACGGAGCGCGTTTCAGCGAGCCCGGGTTCTGGGGTTGGATCACGGTCGGGCCCAGCCCGGTTCCTGTCGTCGCGTCGCTGGCGGCCACCGTCGCTTCGCCCCAGCGCTACACGATGACTGCCTTCAATCGCCTCGAGGAACTCTCACTGGACTGGCTGGCGCAGCTGTGTTCGCTGCCGGACAGCATGAAGGGGGTCTACTCGAGCGGGGGGTCCGTGGCGAACCTCGTCGCGCTCGGCGCGGCCCGCCAGTGGGCCCTGGAGCAGGTCGGTCTCGACCCCGCGGCGGACGGCATGGGTTCGCGGCGCGTCGCGCTGTACTGCTCGAGCGAGGCCCACCACACTGTCATTCGCGCCGCCGGCGTGCTCGGACTCGGGCGACGCAGCGTTCGCCAGATTCCCGCGGACGAACACCAGCGCCTCGACGTTTCGGCGCTGCGCGATGCGATGGCCGCCGACGCCGAGACGGGGGTCCTGCCCGTGGCTGTTGTCGCCACCGCCGGCACGACCAACACCGGCACGATTGATCCGCTTCGCGCCTGCGGCGAGCTGGCGCGTGAACACGGCGCCTGGTTCCACGTTGACGGAGCGTACGGGCTGCCCGGCATCCTCGACGAGCGCGTCGCCGCGCTCTACGACGGGCTCGACCTCGCCGATTCGGTGATCGTGGATCCCCACAAGTGGCTCGGCGCCCCCGTCGGGATCGCCGCGACGTTCGTGCGCGACCGCTCGATCCTGCATCGTGCGTTCACCCAAGAGCCCTCCGCCTACATCGAGGGTGCCATGGTCGACCCGGCGGACGCGCGGGTCTCGCTCGACTCGATGGGGATTCCCTACGCCGACTTCGCGGTCGAGCTCTCGGCACCCGCGCGCGGCGTGGTTGTGTGGAGCATCCTCAGTGAGCTCGGTCGCGACGGCGTGAGAGAGCGCATCGTCGCTGACAACGACCGGGCGCGCCACCTCGCCGCCATCGCGGTGCGCACTGATCGACTCGAGGTTCTCGCTGAGCCGGTGCTCTCGATCTGCTGCTTCCGGTACTGCAATGACGCCATTGATGATCTCGACGAGTTGAACCGGGAGCTTTATCGACGACTGCTGCAGGAGACCCCCTACCTGCCAAGCGCGACACTGGTCAACGGTCGGTTCGCGCTGCGACCGTGCTTCATCAACGAGCGCACCACCTTCGAATACGTCGAGGGGCTGTGCGCCGCGGTCGTTCGCTTGGGCGATCAGTTGGCGCTCGGCTAACGCCGGCGACTAAGTCGATGGAGGTGGATTCCAGTGGAGCTGACCAACGCGTTCTGCGCGTACGTAGCCGTGGGCAACGAACCACCGCGCGGAATCGTAGAGTGCGACGGCCGCTGGCCGTGAGGCGTACCCGAGTTCCCCGCGGGCTCTCGCGTCGTCGAAGGTCATCGTTGTTGAGGCCATTTGGGCCGCCTCCAACGGTACGCGCGGCTCGCGGCCCAGAAGATCGCCCTCCACAAATTGGGACAGCCAGCCAGCGATCATCGGCGTCGCAGCGGGCAAGTGTCGGGCGGCGGGCGGCAGTCCGGTCACCGTGGAAAGTGTCGCGAGCAGCTGGGCCATCGTGATGTTCTCGCCGCCGCAGATGTAGCTGCGCCCCTGTCGACCCTTTTCGAGGGCGAGCAAATGGCCCTCGGCGAGGTCGTCGACGTGGGCGACGTTGATTGCCGTGTCGACGTAGCCGGGGATCTGTCCGTTGAGGTAGTCGAGAACGACCTTGCCCGAGGGAGTCGGGCGGTGGTCGTTGGGGCCGTGCGGCATGGTCGGCAGCACGAGCACCACGGGCGCTCCCTGGGCGGCCAGGCGAAGCACCTCGTGCTCGGCCACGTACTTGGTCTTCTTGTAGTTGCCGTAGAGGTGAGAGAGGTCGGCGACGTCGTCCTCGGTGGAGGGGTGACCGGCCTTCGTCCGCCAGAGCCCGAGGGTCGCCACAGTTGAGGTGTAGACGATGCGCTCGACGCCCGCATCGGCGGCGGCGCTGACCACATTGCGGCTTCCCTGGACGTTGACCGCGTAGAAGTTCGAGGGATCCTTTGGCCAGAAGCCGAACTTGGCGGCCAGGTGGAAGCAGTAGCGAGCGCTCTCAAAGACGCCCTCGAGCTGTTTCGCCTGGGTGATGTCGGCGTCGCGGCGCTCCACCTCAAGTTCGTCGAGGTTCGACGTCGCGGCTCCGGGCTCGGTCAGCGCGACCACGTGCACTCCGCGACCGAGCAGGGCTCTCGTGACCGCCGAGCCGATAAAGCCCGCCGCACCGGTGACGACGACGCGGTCGCCACTCGAGAGCTCGTAGCTCACGAGGAAGTCGTGACGCTCGAGGCCGTGCGCGTGCGCTTCAGCGTGCCTCGTGCCATGGTCTTTGCGAAGTCCACCAGCCAGCCACTGTTCTTTTCAGCCTCGCCGAGGAGCTCGTCGAGCGCGTCGGCGAAGAGGTCGATCTCCTCTACACCCGCGATGAGCGCTGGTAGCAGCTTGATCACATTGACGTTGTCGGCCGCCACCTGGGTGAGGATGTGGTAGCGGTGAAAGAGGGGCACGACCAGGGTCTGGGAGAACATCGCCGGACGAGTCGCCTCGACGGCGCGCCAGCGCAGCTTGGCCCGCGCCGAAGTCGGCGGACCGAAGACGACCCCGATCATCTGGCCGCGGCCCCGCACCTCGTGCAGGAACTCGTGACGCTCGGCCAACGCTTCGATTTTGGCCCGCCATACATCGCCCATCGCCGCGGCGTGCTCGACGATTCCCTCATCGTCGAAGACGCTGAGCGTCGCGAGTCCGGCCACCATCGCCAGCTGGTTGCCCTTGAAGGTCGTCGAGTGCACGAGCGCGCGTTCCATCGAGCTGTAGACGCTGCGGTAGACCTTGTCGCTCGTGAGCATCGCCCCGACGGGCACGTAGCCCCCGGAGAGGGCCTTCGAGACGGTGATGATGTCGGGGCGCAGGCCGTAGTGCTCGAAGGCGTAGAACTTGCCGGTGCGGCCGATGCCGGTCTGGACCTCGTCGCAGACGAAGAGCGCGCCGGCCTCGTGGACGGCGGCCTCGAGCTCGCGCCAGCGGTCGGTTTCGAGCTCGTAGACGCCCTTGCCCTGAATGGGCTCGACGACGAAGGCGGCGACATCGCCGCGGCGTAGTTCGCTGCGCAGCGCGTCGAGGTCGCCGAAGGGTACCTCGGCCACCCCGGCCAGCAGCGCGCCGAAGCCGCTCTTGAACTCCGCTGATCCGTTGAGCGACAGGGCGCCCATGGTGAGCCCGTGGTACGCGTGGGCGTGGTAGAGGATGCGCTCGCGCTTGGTGCTGGCCCGGGCGAACTTGATGGCGGCCTCGACGGCCTCGGCACCGGAGTTGCANAAGAACACCCGCTCGATCTGGTCGGGACTGCGCGTGACCAGTTGCTCGGCCAAGAGCCCCGGCAGCAACGCGCAGTCCATCTGGACCATGTTCGGCAGGTCGGCGTCGATCGCCTGGCGCAGCGCATCCTTGATGACTGGGTGGCTCCGGCCGAGGGCGAAGACCCCGAAGCCCGAGAGGAGGTCGAGGTAGCGCTGGCCCTCGTCGTCGAAGAGGTAGCTGCCTTCGCCACGCTCGTAGAAGCGGTCGAAGCCGAGGGTCTTGAGGACCTTGGCCAGCTGGGGGTTGACGTACTGGGCGTGGAGCTGGAAGTTCTCGCCGCGGCGACGCTCCATCAGCTCGGCCAGGTTGAAGGGCACCGTCCTCCTATCGCTTGCATTCAATCTAAACCGGGTGGTCATCGTGCCGCGAGCCGAGGTAACCGTAGGCTCGGGCGATGGTCATCGTGCTGGCCCTCGGCACCGCCTTTGCGAACGCGGTCGCGAGCATTTGCGAGCGCCTGGGCGTGGAGGATGCGCCGCAGGCCAACGGCCCCTCGATGGGGCTCGTGCGCCATATGGTGCAGCGCCCGGTCTGGGTGCTCGGCTTTGTGATCATGGCCGCCGGTTACGGCTGTCAGGCGGTGGCGCTGCACCTGGGCTCGCTTAACGTGGTCCAGCCGATACTCGTGAGCGAGCTCGTCATGCTGGTCGTGGTCCTCTGGCTCTGGTACCGCACGCCGCTGCGCGCACGCGATCTTCTGGCCGCGGTCGCGACGGCGGCGGGCCTGGGCATCTTCTTGGTCCTGGCGTCGCCCCGGGTCGGCACGAAGGTGCCGAGCGANCACCTGTGGCTNGGGNTCGGCCTCGCGACCGTCGCCGTGGTGCTGGCCCTCGTCATGGCGGGATCGCGGGGATCGCCCGCACGGCGCGCGCTGCTGCTCGGCGCGGGCGCCTCGGTGGGCTTTGCTCTGACGGCCGCCCTCACCAAGTCGGTGACCGATGCGCTCGTCGCGGGCGCGGGCGCCCTCTTCACCTCCTGGCAGCTCTACGCGCTGTGCGCGGTTGGTCTCGGATCGTTTGTCATCATGCAGAGCGCGTTTCAGGTCGGACCCTTCGCCGCGTCGCAGTCGACCCTCATCCTCGTCAATCCGCTCGTCGCCCTCGTGATCGGCCACCTGCTCTACGGCGAGACGTTGCGCGGCGGCCCGCTCTACGCGTCGCTCGAGGTGCTGGCGCTGGCGACGATGATCGCGGGCGCGCTCGGACTCTCTACGTCGGCGCTCGTCGCGAACGTCCGCGAGCAGTCCGGCGGTCACCTGCTCACCGGGCGGGGGCGCTACGCCGAGTGGCGCCGCCAGCGACTCAACTTAAAGTGAGATCCGTGGAACCGGGCTCGTCGTCGCATTTCGCGCCGTTGGATCGTCCCGTGCGGGCCGCCTTCATCGGCCTTGGGCGCATCTACGACCTGAATGTGCGGGGCTANCTCGACAACTCGGACGTCGAGGTCGCGGCCATCGTCGATCCGAGCGACGAGCGGCGCCGCCAACGCCAGAGTGACTGGCCCCATGCGAAGGCGTTCGCGTCGATCAGCGAGCTGGGTGAGAGTGGGCTCAGCGTCGATGCCGTCGAGGTGCTCGTGCCAATCGCGCTGCATGAGGAGACCGTCACCGAATGCTTGGGGCACGGATGGCACGTGAACCTGCAGAAGCCCATGGCGAGCTACCTCGCGAGCGCCAACCGAATGCGCGAAGCGGCGCGCGCCAACGACCGTCAATTGCGCGTGATGGAGAACTACCTCTTCTATCAGCCACTGCGCCAGCTCAAGGAGACGCTCGACTCCGGCGAGCTCGGCCCGGTGAGCGGGTACCACATGAAGATGGTCGCGAGCGGCCGCGGCGGCTGGGAAGTGCCCGGTGATGCCTACGAGCGCCAGTTCGAACAGGCCCGGCGCGGACGCGGGATCCTGCTCTTTGACGACGGCTGGCACAAGCTGTCGACGGCGCTCTGGCTCTTTGGTCCGATCCAAGAGGTACGCGCCTGGGTGGGCTCGACCGAGATCGTGCCCGGCTACACGGTCGACGCTCCAACGACCGTCGCCTTCGAACACGCGAGCGGCGTGCGCGGCGTCTGGGACATCACGCTCGCTCTCGACATGTACCTGCGATCGGACTACTACACCAACGACGAGCGCTGGGAGGTCACCGGACGGCGAGGCTTCGCCCGGGTCAATCGGTGCACTGGCCGCGGGATTCAGCAACCGAGCTTCGAGGTGTACCTCGACGGCGAGATGCGCTCGTACCACGCGCTCGACGACGACTGGGCGAGCAGCTTTCGCGACTCCGGGCGTCACTGGCTCGCCTGGTTGCGCAGCGGCGAGGGCCCGCTCTGGTGGGGGAGCGACGAGGCGATCGAGGTGCTGCGCGTCGCACTCGCCGCCTACGAGAGCAGCGCCCGCGGTGGCGTCGGGGTGAACCCGCAGTCCCTCGACCGGGCTTCGGCGACGGGGTCGCGCCCGTGAGCGTCGCGCCCGGGCCTGTCGCGACGGTCGCCAAGGCTGTTCGCGAGCGTCGCCTCAGCGCGACAACGGTGGTGACCGCGTCAATTGAGCGCCTCGAGCGTGCCGAGGAACTCAACGTCACGGCAGAGAGGACTTACGACCAGGCACTGGCTGAAGCTCGTCGTGTCGACGAAGGCGAGGCGTCGACCGGCGCGTTGGCGGGCGTGCCGACGCTCGTCAAAGACCTCGAGGATCTGGCCGGCCACCCGACAAGGAAGGGCTCGCTCGCGCTGCGCCACGTCGCACCCGCCCTCGTTAATGGCGTCGTGCCCGGCCGTCTCATCGAGGCCGGCGCGATCGTGGTTGGCAAGTCGACGCTGCCCGAATTCGCCATCGAGGGCTACACCGCCAGCTTGCTCACCGGGGTGACCCGCAATCCCTGGAATCTCGAGTACTCGCCCGGAGGATCGAGCGGCGGCTCCGGTGCGGCGCTCGCGGCGGGACTTGTCGGCGTGGCGACGGCGACCGACGGTGGTGGCTCGGTGCGCATTCCCGCTTCCCTTTGCGGGCTCGTGGGACTCAAGCCGACGAACGGCGTCGTGGGTCGCTGGCCGGCACCCGACTGGATCGACTACTCGACCGACGGTCCGCTCGCCACCTCGAGTGACGACCTGCGTCTCATCTTTGACGTGATGCGCGGACCCGTCGCCGGTGATCCCACGTCACCCCCGTTGTCGCTCGCCAGCCGCTGGGCTCGCCACGAGGGCCAGCCGGGTCGGCTCGTCGCCGCCGAGCGAACCTCGCCGCTCGGGCCGCTGCCCCAACCCGTCGCCGCCGTCTTTCACGAGGCGGTCGGCGCCTTCGCCGACGTGCTCGGCGTGCCCCTTGAGTGGCGCGAGCCTGAGGGATTCTTCATTGACGGCGACCCCGATCTCGACTGGTTCACCGTGACTACGGCCGAGCACGTGGCAGCTCTCGGGCGCGAGTGGGTCGAAGATCACATGGACGAGTTCCACGTCGCCACCCAGGAGTTCTTTGCGACGGGGCTTTCGGTGACGATCGACGACTACCTTGCTGCGCGACGACGTCGGTACCTCTACGTGCGTGCGCTGGACCGGCTGCTCTCAGAGAACGGGCTCTTGCTCACGCCGAGCGTCGCCGCCGAGGGATGGCTCGCCGACGGACGGATGCGGGCCGGCGCCGAGGTGCACGGCCTCTCGCCTGAGGTGTACTCGACGGCCGTGCAGAACGTGACGGGACACCCCGCGATCTCCGTTCCCTTTGGTCACCTGCCGTCGGGCTTGCCCTTCGGGCTGCAGATCACGGCCGAGCACTACCACGACTATCGCCTGCTCGACCTCGCGGCGCTGATGGAAGCGTCCTACCCCTGGGCGCGCAGCGCTCCCGGCTTCGACGGGCTCGACGCCGCGCTAGGTCTCGTCTAGACAACAGCGAAGGCGACGCAGAACTTTCTGCGAGACTGGACCCGTGTACGTACCCCCCAAGTTCAGGATCGACGAAGACGAGGCGTGGCGGGTCGTCAATGAAGCCGGCGCCGGGATGCTCGTCATCCAGACGCCCGAGGGCCTCGCGAGCGTGTACGTGCCCGTGATTGTCAGTGAAGACCGCACGACGATGTGGTCACATCTCGCTAAGGCCAATCCGTGGTGGAAGTCGATCACCGACGGTGACGAGGTCCTCGCGTTGTTTCTCGTCGCAAGCGCCTACGTAACCCCGTCGTACTACCCGAGCCGTCTTGAGAGCCCCGGCGTCGTGCCCACGTGGAACTACGTCGCGACCGAAGTGCGCGGCAAGGTGAAGCTCCACCAAGAGCCCAAGTGGAAGCTAAACCAAGTGCGCACGTTGACCGCGCACTTCGAAGAGGGCTACGACCCCGAGTGGCGCGTTGACGATCTCGACGAGATCTACCGCGACCTGCAACTCACCGCGATCGTCGGCATCGAGATCGAAGTGGTTGCGATCATGGGGAAGGCCAAGCTTTCTCAGAACCGCCCCAAGATCGATCACGACACCGTGCGCGAACGCTTCGCCGAGGGCACGCCGAGTGAGCGGAACGTCGCGAAACGAATGAAAGACATTGACTAGGGACCAAAGTCACATTTTGTGAGCGGCACTCACCAAATGATGCCCGAATCCAATGCCGCTGGATGAGGTAGCAGACGAAAAACCAGGTCGGATTCTCGAGCCCGCTGTGGTATGACTGGTCCTAATATTCGCGGTGGCGCGTTTGGGGCGAGGGGAGACTCATGGACAACACCGATGAGACGGCATTGGGCGCAAAGGTCCCGGTTACCGAGGAGGTTCCGCAGCGGCTCAACAGGGGCGCCCTAGGCCTGCTCGACATTACGGCCGCGACTATGGCCAACATCGCGCCTGCGATGAGCTTCTTCTTCGGATTCGGCTACCTCGCCTTCACCGCCGGCCTCGCGTCGCCCCTCACGATCTTGCTGGCGGGCATCGCGATCCTCTTCCTTGGCAACACACTGTCAGAGTTCACCAAGGTCCTACCCTCGACGGGCGGCTTCATCACCTTCGTCGGCAAGACATTCGGGGCGCGCACTGCGGTCACGACCGCACTGTTGACCGGCACTGGCTACATCGCAGCTATGGCGTCGGTTATCGCCATCGTTGGCGGGTTCTTCCAGGGGATCATGCAGCACTACAACGTGTCGGGCCTCGAAAGCGTCCCCTGGGGCGTTTACACGTTGATCTTCCTCGCCATCGCCGCGTACATGATGATCCGCGGTGTCTCGATCTCAACCAAGGTGGCCGGACTGTTCTTCTCTTGCGAGATGGCAATACTCCTCATCGTGAGCGTCGTGACGCTCGCGAAGTTCCACCAGCACATCAACTTCCGGCCCTTCGAACCCAAGAACATCAGTGGCGGCTTCAAGGGTCTCGCGGCTGGCTTTCCGCTCGGCATCTACCTCTTCATCGGGTGGGAAAACTCCGCGGCTCTCGCTGAGGAGACGAACAATCCTCGCAAGAATGTCCCACGGGCTGTGTTCACCTCCATCTTCGTCATGCTCGTGGCGTATCTGTTGTTCGCCTACTCGACCGTCGTTGGCTTCAAGGACAACGTCACCACGCTGACCAGCTCGCCCGTTCCGTTCCTCACCGTCGCCGGGGCCATCGGGGCCTTCGTGCTCTTTCTGACCTATGTCGCCGGCATGACATCGACGATGGGCGCAATGATCGCGGGCACGAATTCCCAGGCTCGGCTGCTCTTCAACGCCGGACGCGAAGGGCTGCTGCCCAAGACGATCGGCGCGGTTTACCAGAAGCGCCGCACGCCCGTGCACGCCCTGATGCTCTTCCTCGGCATCGGCGTCGCGATCATCGGCTTCTGGGGCCTCGGTCACCTGATCGGTGGTAACCCGCACGGGAGCGTGACCGGACCGCTCGCTTACCAAGGGATGTCCGCGCTGACGATGTATGACGAGTCCGCAACCTTTGGCGCATTCCTGGTGCTGTTGGTGTACGGGCTGAGCAACCTCGCGCTGCCCTTTTACTACAAGCGCTACCACCCCGAGCTCTTCAACATGTTCCGCCACGGCGTGCTACCGATCGTCGGTGCCGCAATCATCATCGTGCCGATCTACTACCTCTGCAAGCCGCCGCTCGCCCCGCCCTACAGCTGGTACCCCTGGATGGCGCTGGGGGCGGTGATCCTGGCTGTCATCTACGCGAGCGTCCTCGTGAAGCGGGACTCGACCGTCGGCGACCGGGTTGGTTCGCTTGTCGCTGACGAGTAGCCGCTTGGACGGGATCAGTCCCCGTCGGAGACGACGATCGGGCTGAAGCCGACGAAGAGGCCGGTGCCGACGACACCCGGCACACCGGACATCAGCGCGTCGAGTTCGGGTCGCACGAGCGGGAAGCGTACGTCGAGAATGAGGTTGCCGTGCTCGGTGACGACCGGTCCGTCCTTGCCATGAGCTGAACGAAGTTCCAACTCACTGGCGCCGAGTGACTCCTGCAAATGCGCCCTCACGAGGTTCAGCGCCTCGGGCATAACCTCCACGGGGATCGGGAACCGCTCGCCGAGGGCATCGACCCGCTTGGTTCGATCCACAACCGCGTAGAGCTCAGGCGAGCTCGTCATCACGAGCCGCTCGCGCACCATGGCTCCGCCACGACCTTTAATCATGTTACCGGCGCCGTCGATCTCGTCTGCGCCGTCGAAGGACCAGTCGGGACGCTGCTGCAGGAGATTCGACGTGCGCACGCCGTACTCGTGGCAGGCCAGCTCCATCTCGAGCGACGTCGTGATCGCGGTGAAGCGCCACTCTCGCACGACTGCCCGCTCGACCAGGGCGACCAGCGTCAGGAAGCTGGTCGACCCGCTACCGACCCCAACCACGTCGCCGTCGCGCAGCCGGCCGGCCATCTCTCGGGCGATGTTCTCCTTGGCCTCGAAGTTNGTGATCTCNCCTCGTCGCCGGTCCTCGTTCGTTTTGTCCCCGGGCCACTCCATCTCGGCGCTGGTCCTCCCGTTGGTCGACGTCAAGGTCCAGGGTAGTTCGCACGATCATCACCGCTCCTGCCTACAACGGCCTTGCAAGCCGAGGTCGGTGGTTGTAGGTTGCCGTCGAACACGACGTGCACAGAGCAGCGCGCCAAGTGAGGGTGTGGGGAGCAATGGTGAACGACGAGCAGCGCTTCGCTTTCGATCTGCGCTTGCCGGTGCCTCAGCCGGTCCTTACGCCGCTCACCGCGTCGGCCATCTTTCTCGTGCTCGCGGTGAACAAAGGCGGCGAGGACGCGGTAAGGGAACTGCTGAGCGACCTGTCGGGCTTGCAGCGAGCCGTCGGCTTCCGCGTGCCCGAGGGCCGGCTCGCCGTCGTGGCCGGGATCGGTTCCAATTTGTGGGACCGTCTGTACCCGGGACCGCGCCCGCGTGGCCTGCACCCCTTCGCGGAAGTGCGCGGCGACAAACACGTCGCGGTGTCGACCCCGGGCGACCTCCTCTTTCACGTCCGCGCCCGCCACCTGGACCTCTGCTTCGAGCTGGCCCGCCTGGTCATGGACCGGCTGCGTTCGCGCGTCGCAGTCGTCGACGAGACGCACGGCTTCAAGTTCTTCGACGAGCGTGACCTGCTCGGCTTCGTCGACGGGACCGAGAACCCCACTGGTTCGGCCGCCGCGGCCGCGGTCACCGTCGGCGCGGAAGATCCGGGTTTCCTTGGCTCCAGCTACGTCATCGTCCAGAAGTACGTGCACGACCTCGAGGCGTGGAATGCGCTCGCGGTCGAAGAGCAGGTGGAGGCCGTCGGGCGCACGAAGCTCGCCGACGTCGAGCTCGCTGACGAGGTCAAGCCCACCAACTCTCACGTCGCGCTGAACACGATCATCGACGTCGACGGTGTCCAGCGCCAGATCCTGCGCGACAACATGCCCTTCGGCGCCGTCGGCGCCGGCGAGTTCGGTACCTACTTCATCGGCTATTCGAGCACGCCCGACGTCACCGAGCTGATGATCCAACGGATGTTCATCGGCTCACCGCCGGGCAACTACGACCGGCTCCTCGACTTCTCGATGCCGACGACCGGCGCGCTCTTCTTCGTACCGACGACCGACTTCCTCGAGAGTCCGCCGCCGGCGCCCGGCTAGGGGGCGCCTAGGCGACCGCCGGCTCCTTCGCGTCGTCGAGGTTGAATTCGCTGCCTTCGAGAGCAGCGCCGAGCACGTCGGCGATCGTGCCCGCGAGGTGGAAGGTCATCGCCTGGCGCACCTCTTCGGGCACGTCTTCTAAGTCCGGTCCGTTGCGCTCGGGCAGGATCACCTCCGTGAGGCCCGCGCGGTGCGCCGCGAGCACCTTCTGCTTCACGCCGCCGATCGGCAGGACTCTGCCCTGCAGGGTGACCTCGCCGGTCATGCCCACGACGGGCCGCACTGGTTCGCCGCGCAGCAGACTCACGAAGGCAGTCGTCATGGTAACGCCGGCCGATGGCCCGTCCTTTGGTACTGCGCCGGCGGGCACGTGCACGTGGAACCGCTTGCCGGCAAAGGCCTTCGGGTCGATGCGCAGCTCCTCGGCGTGGCTTCGCACGTAGGACATCGCGATCTCGGCCGACTCCTTCATGACGTCGCCCAGCTGGCCCGTGAGGGTGAGTCCTTCGGGGCCTTCGGACACGCTCGCCTCGACGAAGAGCACGTCGCCCCCCGCGCCCGTGACGGCGAGTCCCGTCGCGACGCCCGGCACGCTCGTTCGATCGGCCGGTTCGAAGTAGAAGTGCGGTCGGCCGAGCCAGCCGCGCACATCGGAAGCGTCGACCACGATGGGCGCAACGCGCTCGCCGGCGGCGAGCTTCGTCGCGAGCTTGCGCAGCAGTCGCCCGATCTCGCGCTCTAGGTTGCGCACGCCGGCCTCGCGGGTGTAGTCGGCCACGATCGTGCGGATCGCGTCGTCCGAGACCACGACCTCGTCCTCGTGCAGCGCAGCCCGGGCCATCTGGCGCGCGATGAGGTGGTGGCGGGCGATGCCCACCTTCTCGAGCTCGGTGTAGCCGTCGAGCCGGATAACCTCCATGCGGTCGAGCAGCGGGCCGGGGATGGTGTCGACGACATTGGCCGTCGCGATGAACATCACTCGCGACAGGTCGAGGTCCACCTCGAGGTAGTGGTCGCGGAAGGTGTGGTTCTGGGCCGGGTCGAGCACCTCGAGCAGCGCCGAGGACGGGTCGCCCCGGTAGTCGGTGCCCAGCTTGTCGACCTCGTCAAGGACGATGACCGGGTTCATGGTCCCGGCCTCGCGCAGTGCGCGCACCAGGCGTCCGGGCTGGGCCCCGACGTAGGTGCGGCGGTGGCCACGGATCTCCGCTTCGTCGCGAACGCCGCCCAAGGCGACGCGCACGAACTTGCGCCCGAGGGCGTTGGCGATCGACTGGCCGAGCGAGGTCTTGCCGACACCGGGCGGACCGACGAGCGCGAGGATTGCTCCCGATCCCCGACCGTCGAGCGGCGTGAGTCCACGTTCGGCCTGGAGCTTTCGCACCGCGAGGTGCTCGAGAATGCGGTCCTTTACGTCGTCGAGGCCGTCGTGGTCAGCGTCGAGGATGCGCTCGGCTTCACCGACGTCCAGGCGATCCTCGGACTCGACTCCCCAGGGGACCTCCAAAATCGTGTCGAGCCACGTGCGGATCCAGCCCGTCTCGGGACTCTGCTCACTCGTGCGCTCGAGCTTGTCGACCTCGCGCATAATCGCCGTGCGCACGTCATCGGACAGGTCGCGCGACTCGACCTTGGATCGGTAGTCGTCGGGGTCGGTCTCGTCGCCGCTTAGTTCGCCGAGCTCCTTCTTGATGGCCTCGAGCTGGCGGCGCAGCAGGAACTCGCGCTGGGTCTTCTCCATGCCCTCTTCCACGTCGGTCTTGATCCGCTCGCGCAGCGCGAGATCGGCCAAGGTGTCGCGCGCCCAGCCGAGCACGAGGCGCAGGCGATCTTCGACGTCGATGGTCTCGAGGACCTGGACCTTCTGGGTGAGCGTGAGGTCGGGGGAGTACCCGGCGACGTCGGCCAGGCGTCCCGGCTCTGTGACTTCGCGCAGCTGGGCGGCGACCTGTCGCGCGCCGCGACTGAGCAGGATGTTCTCCAGCACGGCCCGGTACTCGCGGGCGAGCTCGATAGCAGCCGGCGTTGGCTCGCCTTCGTCGATTGGTTCGGCTTCAACCCAGATGGCGTCGCCGGTGCCGGGCACGCCAGTGCCGATGATGGCCCGCTGGTCGCCGCGGATCGCAATCGCGTCGAGGCCCCCCGGGAGCGTGCCCTCCTCCATCACCTCGGCAATTACTCCGACGGTCGCGTAGCGGCCCTCGATGTGGGGCACGAGCAGGAGACGCCCGCCGGCCGAGCGTGCGGCGTCGACGGCCACGCGGGCCTCGCTCGACTCGAGCGCCATGGTGAAGACCATGCCGGGTAGGACTACCCCTGATTTCAAGGGAAGTAGGGGTAGGGTCACGTTTGTGTCGGCCATAGTCGATCCTTCTCAAGCGATCCGACTCATCCGGACCCAACGGGCGCCGGAGTCATCCACTCTCGGGTCAGCGCTTGGACAATCCGCCGGCTAAAGAGGCCGAAGTTCTTTTCGGGGCATCCAGTATACCAACGACGTCCAAAAATCGGGTCGGGGACCGGCTTTCCGGAGGCGGAGCGCCGCCGTGACGCGCGGACGCTGCAATGTGCGCTAGGACGATTGAATGGCGAAGCAGGCTGTGGCCGGTGAGGACGTCGCGTGAAGTTCACGAGGGGCTTCTCTGGACGCGGGGTTCACGATACGCACCTTCCGCCGGGCCAGTACGACGTGGGCGCCGACTGGCCCATCCTCACCGCCGAGCCGACACCGACGCTGCCCCTCGAGTCGTGGACCTTCAACGTCAAGGGGCTGGTCGAGCGGCCGACGACCTGGACGTGGTCGGAGATCCACGCGCTGCCCGCGTCGAGCTACGTCGGCGACATTCACTGCGTCACGACGTGGTCGAAGCTCGGCGTGACCTTCGCGGGCGTATCGATCGACACCCTGCTCGAGATCGCGCGACCCACAAAGGCGGCCTCGTACGTGCTCGCGCACTCGCACACCGGCTACTCGACCAACCTGCCCCTCGAGGACGTGACCAACGGGAAGGCCTGGGTTGCCTTCGAGTACAACGGCCAGGCGCTGCCAAAAGAGCACGGGGGACCGGCGCGACTGCTGGTGCCCCACCTCTACTTTTGGAAGAGCGCCAAGTGGGTCTCGGGCCTGGAGCTGCTCGACCACGACGAACCAGGGTTCTGGGAGCGAAACGGCTACCACGATCGCGGCGACCCGTGGCTCGAACAGCGCTACCAAGGTGATTAACGACGCCCCGCCCGCGCCGACGCCGGGCAAATGGGAGACGGCGACCGTCGTGGAGATCCGCCGCGAGACGAAGAACGCCAAGACCTTTCNCCTAGCGCTACCGGCACCCGTCGAGTACCTCGCCGGCCAGCACTTCCTCGTTCGCCTGACCGCAGCGAACGGTTACCGAGCCACGCGCTCGTACTCGGTCGCCAGTGCGCCCGACGGCTCGAACGCGATCGAGCTCACCATCGAGCGGCTCGAGAAGGGCGAAGTCTCGGTCTTCTTGCACGACGTCCTCGCAGTGGGCGACACCTTCGATGTGCGCGGACCCGTCGGTGGTTGGTTCGTCTGGCGCGGGGACTCGCCGGTGCTGCTCGTCGGCGGTGGCTCGGGAGTCGTGCCCCTCATGGCGATGTTGCGGCTCGCTCGCTCCAGGGGCCGCAGCGATCTCGCGCGCCTGCTCGTGTCGGTGCGCTCGCCCGACGACCTCTACTACACCGATGAGATCGCGGGAGCCGAGACCACAGTCGTCTTTACCCGTGCGGCGCTCGAGGCGTCGCCGCGACCGGTTGGCCGGCTCGCGTTGAGCGACGTGGCCCCTCTCGTGCGACCTGACACTTCGGCATACGTCTGCGGTTCGGCCGGCTTCGCTGACGCGGCGACGGCCCTGTTGGTAGAAGCGGGACAGCCCGCCTCGACAATTCGCGTCGAGCGCTTCGGCATGTCGGGCTGAACTCGCCGGCTTCGTTCTCAACCCCGCGAGTGCCTACGATGCGAGGGGGAGGCCGAATGGGCAAACCGGGCGGTGCGACTGGCGACAGGGGCAGCGCGGATCACGATCTGTGGAGCGTCTGCAAGGACCTCGATTTGCCCATCATGATGGTGGACGCCTCCGACTACACCATCAAGGCCGCCACGGAGTCGTTTCTGCGGGTCGTCGATAAGACCAGCGCCGACGTCGTCGGCTGCCCCGTGTGGGAGCTCTTCGTCGAGGACGAGGAGCTGAGCGTCAGAAACGCGCTCGACGCCATTAGCAGCGGCATGATCGAGTCCTACCGGGCGCATCGCGTGCTCGATCGGACTCATCACGGCCCCGTCAGGGTGGCGGTATGGGTGCACGCCTTTGACATTGAGGGCCGCCGGTACGCGATGGGCCAGCTCTCGGTCGAGAGCGATGCACGCTTGAGCCCGCTCGCCGAGCATCTCGGTTACACGCCCCCGAAGCTGGCCTTCGGGATGACCAACGCCAAGGGGATCGTCGAATACGTCTCGAGCGACGTCCGCGACGTCCTCGGTGTCGCGCCCCACGACCTGATCGGTCAGCCGCTGCTGCGCTCCGATGAGCAGCTCGACACGTGGAGGGTGCTCGACATTGATCGAAGGGGCACGGGCCAGTCGTCGATCTCGGTGCGCATCAGGCCCTTCAACAAGGATGGCGAGCACCGGCATCTGCGCTGCGTCATTACGGCCTTCGTGAAGACGCGCAACTTCGGCTTCATCTTGATTCCCGAGGACGACGTGCCGCCGCCCGAGAGCGGAGACCGAGTCGCGCAGCTGGAGAAACATCTTTGGAGGATCGCCAATGAGGTTCAGTCGAGCGGCATATTCGACGATCTTGGGAGCCTTCCCGACGCCACTCGGTTTCCGGCGATCGGCCAGCTGTCCTCGCGCGAGTGGGAGGTGCTGAGCCGTCTCTTGCGCGGCCAGCGCGTGCCGGCGATCGCCGCGGCGCTCTACGTCAGTCCGAGCACCGTGCGCAACAACCTGAGCCAGATCTTTCGAAAGTTCGGCGTGCACTCACAGTCCGNGTTACTCGACCTCTTGAATAGTCCAGACCGGCCCACTTGACTGAAGCGAGGGTGGCGCTGCACGACCCGCATGGCGTGGACCACCTCGCAACGTCGAACCTCTAAGGTCGTTTCATGAGCACCCCCACGGCNCCTTCGAACCTTCCCGCGACCCTTGGCGCCCTGCGCGCGTCGGGCTACGAGCCCTCCTCGGTGCGCGACGAGATCCGCCGAAACCTAGAGACGCGCCTCGCCGCTGGCCTTCCCCTCACCTCGTCGGTGCTCGGCTACGAGGACACGGTCCTGCCCCAGCTCGAGACGGCGCTGCTCGCCGGTCACGACGTCATCCTGCTCGGTGAACGGGGCCAGGCCAAGTCGCGGATCATCCGCTCGCTCGTCGAGCTGCTCGACGAGTGGCTGCCCATCGTGGCGGGTTCGGACGTGCGTGATGACCCCTTCAACCCCATCTCGGCCTACGGCGCTGACGTGGTGCGCGAACGCGGGGACGAGACCCCAATCACCTGGGTCCACCGCAGCCAGCGCTTCGCCGAGAAGCTGGCCTCGCCCGACACGTCGATGGCCGACCTCATCGGCGAGGTCGACCCGATCAAGGTGGCCGGCGGGCTGTACCTCGACGACCCGAACGCTCTCAGCTACGGCCTCGTGCCCAAGTCGAATCGCGGGATCTTTGCGATCAACGAGCTGCCCGACCTCTCCGAGCGTATCCAGGTCGGCCTGCTCAACGTCCTCGAGGAGCGCGACGTGCAGATTCGCGGCCACCTGGTGCGACTCGAGCTCGACGTGCTGGTCGTCGCCACGGCCAACCCCGAGGACTACACGAATCGCGGACGACTCATCACGCCGCTGAAGGACCGCTTCGGCTCGCAGGTGCGCACCCACTACCCCTTCGAGGTCGCCACCGAGATCGAAATCATGCACCAGGAGGCCCGTCTGCCCGTCGCGCCCGTGCCCATCGTGGTGCCGTGGTTCATCGACGACGTCATCGCGCGCATCAGCCACGTCGCCCGGCGCAGCCACGTGATCAGCCAGAGCTCGGGCGTGTCGGTGCGCCTCTCCATCGCGAACTACGAGACCGTTATCGCCAACGCCCTGCGCCGGACGCTGCGCACCCACGACAGGGTCGTCGTGCCGCGGGTGAGCGACCTCTCGTCCGTGGTCCAGTCGACCCAGGGCAAGATCGAGTTTGACACGATGGACGACAGCGACGCCGACCAGGTGATCGCCGCATTGGTGTCGCTCGCGCTGCGCCAGTGCTTCGCCGACGTGCTCTTGGAAGAGGCCGCCGACATCGTCGAGGCCTTCAACTCTGAGGCGATCGTGCACACTGGCGACGACCTGCCCGATGGGGACTACCTCGCGGTGCTCGACGCGATGCCCGAGCTTCAAGCGCCCGTTGGGCGCATCGCCGGTCCGGCGGCGAGCGACGGGGAGAAGGCTTCGGCCGTCGAGTTCGTGCTCGAGGGCCTCTACCTCACGAAGCGCCTGGCGAAGGACGCCTCGGGGGCGAGGGCGCTCTATCGCTCGAGGAACCGGTAGTGCCCGTTCGCTACGGCTACCGCCGCTTTGGCGAGGGCGACGACTTTGACGACCTCGACGTCGAGGAGATGCTGGCGCACCTGGCCGACGATTTCATGGAGCACGGCGACCTCGACGAGGCGATGGATCGGCTGCTTCGCGAGGGCTACCAGAGCGAGAGCGGAGAGCGGATCGAGGGCCTGCGTGACCTCTTAGAGCGCACGCGGCGCAAGCGCCGCGAGCTCGAGCAGCGGGCCGACCCCGACGGCGAGCTGCAGCGCTACCGCGACTGGCTGAACGAGATCGAGCAGACGGAGTCACTCGAGCTCGATGAGCTGCTCGCCGAGGCGCAGGCATCGGACGACGAGCGGCGAGCGGAGGTGACGCGCGACCTCGTTGACCAGAAGCGCCTCCAGCAAGACCTCATGAGCGACCGGCTCGGCGAGCGCCTGGCCGCCTACCGCGACTACGAGTTCGTCTCATCGGCGGCCCGCGAAGAGTTCGAGCAGCTGATGGATGAGCTCGAGCGCGACGTGCTTAACACCTACTTCGAGCAGAGCAAGGAGTTCATCGGCCGCCCCGATCCCGAAGAGCTCGCCCGGATGCGCGAGATGATGGACGCCCTCTCCACAATGATCGAGCAGGACCGCCGCGGCGACGAGCTCGACCCCACCTTCGAGGAGTTCATGGAGAAGTTCGGCGACTACTTTCCCGGTGCCGAGAGCCTGGAGGACGTCATCCGGATGATGGCCGAGCGCGCCGCAGCAGCCGAAGCCATGTTCAACTCGCTCTCCTCTGAACAGCAGGGTGAGCTGCGTGCTCTCTTTGATCAGATGATGCAGGACATGGACCTCAACTTCTCGCTCAGCCGGCTGGTGGCCAATCTGCGCCAGGCGACGCCCGATATCGACTGGAGCCGGGCCCACCGCATGCGCGGCCAGGACGGCTCGGCCTTCGCCCAAGCCACTTCGGTTGCCGAGCAGCTGGGCCAGCTACGAGGTCTCGAGGAGTTCCTCGGCCAGAGCCACGCCGCCCAGGGGCTGCCCGAGGTCGACATCGAGTCGGTGCGGCGCAACCTCGGCGACGACGCGGCGCGCCATGTCGAGCGGCTCCAAAAGGCCTTGCAGGGACTTAAGGATCGGGGCTTCGTCGACCGCGAGGGTAGCCGGCTGAAGCTGAGCCCGAAGGGTGTGCGCAAGATCGGCCAGTTGGCGCTGAAGCATCTCTTTCAACAGATGCGCGACTCGCCACCCCTCGGGGCCCACCCCGTTGCGACCCTCGCCCAAGGCGGGGACCGCGAAGAGACATCCAAGCCGTGGGAGCCGGGCGAGGCCTTCTCACTCAACCTGCCAAAGACGATGCGCAACGCGCTGCTGCGCTCGGGGCCGGGCACGCCGATTCACCTGCACCCCGACGACTTCGAGGTCGAAGAGTACGAGGCCGTGCGCCGCTCGGCCACGGTCTTTGCGATCGATCTCTCGCTCTCGATGGCGATGCGCGGAAACCTCGTGCCCGCAAAGAAAATGGTGCTCGCCCTCACCCAGCTGATCCGCACGAAGTTCCCGCGCGACTTCGTCGCCGTCGTGGGCTTCGGCGAGCGCGCCCAGGAGCTCAAGCTCGAGGATATTCCGGCCCTCACCATCGACTACAACTACGGCACGAACCTTCAGCACGCCTTGGCCCTCAGCCGCCACCTGCTGCGCAACGAGCTCGGCGAGCGCCAGGTGGTGGTCGTCACCGACGGCGAGCCGACCGCGCATTTGATGGCCTCGGGCGAGCCCTTCTTTTCTTGGCCGCCCGTCAAGGAGACCCTCGAGCGCACCATGGCCGAAGTGCTGCGCTGCACCAAGGCCGGCGTGACGATCAACACCTTCGCCCTCGATATCGAGCGCAGCCAGTTCCCCTTCGTCGAGCAGATCGCCCGGGTGAACGGGGGGCGGCTCTTCTACGTCGACGTGAACGATCTGGGAACGTACGCCCTCGACGACTTCGTGAAGCACCGCCAGGCAGGCTGACGGAAACTGCCCTCACCAGGCAGTACGAAAGTTCCATTTGCATTTTGCGCGAAACCCCGTAACAATGACACCGTTGTAATTACATCGGTGGTGGTTACCACCGTCGGGGAGGGGCAGCGTGGACATAGTCGAACTCTTGAGCGGCTTGGAAGATCGCGGTTGGCAAGCGCGAGCGAACTGCATGGGAGTTGATCCGGACCTCTTCTTTCCCGAGCGGGGGGCCTCGACCCGCGAAGCCAAAGAGGTCTGTCGGGGCTGTGTGGTGCGCGACGACTGCCTCGAGTACGCCCTCGAAAACGGGGAGAAGTTCGGAATCTGGGGCGGGATGAGCGAGCGCGAGCGGCGCCGGCTGCGCCGGGCCCGGGCCATCGAGCGGCGGGCTCAGGCCGGATAATCAGCCCAGCCGGGCTTCGATCGTCTTGTCGTCGCTGAGATCGAGCTGCTCCCAGCGCGCCGGGTCGGTCGTTCGCAGCACCGATTCAGGAACGAGCCCCACCAGCTCGGTGTGCTCAATCTCGCCATCGCGCAAGAGGCCCTTTACTTGGTCGTAGACGACCGAGGGGCCGACAACGTTGGGCTCGACGAGATTGACGCTGATCTGGACGTAGGGGGGCAGCGAAAACGCCAGGGCCCGCACCTCGGCACGTCGCAGGGCCCGCGCGATTTCGCGGCCTTCGCCCAGCGAGATGCCCCTCACCCAGAGGTTCCAGGCGACGAGGACGCCCCTGGCGCCGACGGCGCTCGCGCCGCGCCGGGCGCTTGCCTCGGGGGGGCCGAAGTCCGGNGCGAGGGTCCTGAAGGCGCGCTTTCGAACCTCGGGCAGCGTGCGGATCGTTCCGTCGGCGAGCTTTCCGTAGAGAAAGACCGGCACCTCGAAGGTCGAGGCAACCCACGCCGCAGTCTCGTCGCGCAGCCCGATGGCCACGTCGGCCCGTTTGGGATCGAGCGCAACGTAGGGCACCACGTCAAGCACGCCGAAGCGCGGGTGCACGCCCACGTGATCACGCAGGTCGAGCTGCTTCATCGTGGCGACCACAAGCGAGTGGACGTTGCGGCGTAGCTTCTCGCGATCGTCGATCAGCGTGAAAACGCTGCGGTTATGAACCGGGTCGGCGTGGCGATCGCGCAGTGAGGGCCCGGCGGATCGAGCCAGAAGATCGAGAACAGCGCCACGTCGCCCCTCGGAGACGTTGATGACGCACTCGAACAAACGGGGTTACTCGGTGGGCGTCGCGCGATTGAACAGGCGCAGCCGGCGCCGCTCGCGCAAGAGCCTCCGGCGCTCGCGTTCGCTCTTGCCGCCCCAGACGCCGTGGTCGATGTGGTTGTCGAGCGCGTACGTCAGGCACGCGCTCGAGACCGGGCAGGTCGCGCAAATTCGCTGTGCGACGATGACGCCCATGCCGTCGCGGGGGAAGAAGGTTTCGGGCGAGAACTCGCGACACCTTCCGTCGGCCATCCACTCCGTGCTCACGTCAACCTCCCCCACCTCAACCCTCACAGTAGCCACTTCTTCGGCTATCTCTTATGACACTTCCTTAATCTCTTTCTTAATGTCGCGAGGGGCACATCGTTACTCTCAGGATCCTTAGAGACGCTGGCCGACGTACCGGTAGCATTGCTTCTAAGGCATTTTGAAGGAGTCCCATGAGTCAGGTCCCGACCAGCGAAGTTACCGAGGTCGTCGACCCGGTGGGTCACGTCCAAGTCATCTACCTCGGCCCGGTGGCCCCGCACTGGGAGTGCCGGATGGTCTTCGGCGACGAGGAGCAGATCCAGGCATTCGTCGACCGCGTCGACGCCCGGCTGCGCTTCCTGCCGCCCCACGACCCCCAGTTCCGGCGCAACCGCGAGCGTGTGAATCGCGACGCCGAGCGCGAGAACCTGCTCGTCGAATGGAACCTCGGCTACGACGAGGAGACCTAGGCGAGCGGCGAGTTCGTCACCCGCTCGTACCAGGCGGCGGGGTCGTCCAGCTCGCTGGCGCTCGGCAGTCCGTCGACTCGCAGGAGCGCGCCAAAGACGCTGAGCGTGTGCTGCTCGGCGAGCGTGGCGACGAAGCTCGCCGCCGCATCGTGGTGGGAGCCCTGGGTCGCGATGCCAAAAAGGGCGGCCGCGGCGTCCTCGCCGCGCGCGTCGCTTCGCCGGTGCCGAGCGTAGGCCTCGGTGAGCGCGGGCCGGGGCCCGAGCAGCTTCTCCGTGATGTCCTGGGCCGCCGCGCTAAAGAAGGCCAGCAGCACGCTCGCCGCAGCGTTGATCGCACGCGTTGCATCACTCTCTTCGGGCACGGCGATGCCCTCGAGCAGCGATTCCGGGTGGCTCATGATCTCGGCGATGTCGCCCGTTTCCATCATGCGCTGGAGGTGTTCGAGGAAGTCGCCCTGAATGGCCGTCGCCTCATTGATGGCGTCGATGAGCAGCGCCCGCAGCGCGTCGCCGGTGCCGGGCTGGGTGAGGACCTGGGACGCCACGAACTCTTGGGCCAGGGCAAAGACAAAGACCTCGTCGCGCTCGAGCGACCACTCCCGGGCGAAGTTGGCCATGTTGTTCACGACGAGCAGCCGCTGGCCGTCGACCCGCGGCAGGGGCAGCACGGCGAGCGACCACGCCCGTGCCGAGAAGTGGCCNGCCACCGAGCCCATCTGAAAGCCGGCAAAGAGCGGCCCGATCGTCGAGGANAGCTGGGCCATCAGTTCGTTGCCCGATAGGTCGAGGTCCTCGCCGGGCACAGGCGCGGTCGTGGCGAGCATCGGGGCCATCAGCGGGCGCCACTGCTCAAGGGCCGCCAGGGTGAGGGCTGCGCGGTTGACGGCGCTGACCGTGGGCTCATTCGAGACCCCGAAGAGGGCGTCGACGTGGCGCCCGACGAGGGGCGCCAGCTCCTCGAGGCGCTGGCGCTCGAACGGCAGGGGGTTGGGGTCGCCGTCGTCACCACGCGCGATGTTGAGCGCGAGCTGGGTCGCCGTCGTGTACCACGCGTCGGGTCCCTGCTGGCTCAGCAGAGAGAATATGTCGCCGAACATGTCGCCGAAGGGGTTGGTCGTCACGGCACCAACTTAAAGGGACACGTCAGCGACACGTTCGCGCGGTGCTCGGTCGTCCTTCGGTAGTAGACGATGCTCGCCTTGGTGTAGGCGGGCGTGAGGTAGAGCGTCGAGACGAGCTGGTTCCACGTGTCGAGTTCGGCACCGTTCCACTTGGTGATGATGTCACCCACCTTCAGGTTGGCGTGAAAGGCGGCGCCGTAGGGCACGACCTTGGTGACGAGGACACCGCCGCCTTGTTCGCTGCGCCCCGCGACCCCGAGGTCGGCGTGACAGCCGTGGCCCGTCGCAAGGACGTCAGCCACCTGGGCAACGAAGGTTGCCGCGTACCAGAAGTGGCGCGACGACAGCACCGCGACGACGTTGCCGTTCCTGTCGATGGCGATCGCGTCCACGTAAGAGTTGAGGCTCGTGTCGGACTTCGTCGCGAGGTAGCGCACGACACCCTGGGCGTCGTTCAAGGGATCGGCGAGCGTCGTCATCGACCAGTCGTACTCGGGGTGCTTGGTCGAACCCGCGACGATCGGCGCGACGGCGGTGACGGCGGTGCTCGCGGGCATCGGGTCGAGCTTCAATGCGCGTATCTTCACGCCGAGGCGCACGATGGAAAAGCCCATGACCCGGTCGCGACCCTCGAGGGTGACAGGAAAGTTCACCTTCGTCGCCGTCGATCCGGTGATGATCGCGTTGACCGGAATGGCGACCGTCGTCACGGCAAGGTCGTGGGGCAAGACGAGCGCGGCGACGTTGACGATGTGTCCGGGTGCCGAGATCGTGAGATCGACCGTGTTGGCCGCCGCGGCGCGACTGTTGGATGGCAGCGCAGCGAGTGTTGTAGCGAGGTGCGCGGGCAGATCGCCGCTCGGGGAGACGGTGCCGCGGTTGGCCAGAAGGACTATTCCGCCGGTGAGCAAGAGCAGGGCCATCGCGCCGACAACGACGCGTGTGGCAACCGCGTGGCTGCGCATGGTCGAGGTGGTGGCGAGCTTCTCGAAGCTCGGCAGTTCACTCGGGTGGATCCAGGACCGGCTGTCGACCGGAGGTCGTGCGTGGCCGCGGCGTTGCCACCATTTCCCAGATTTTCCCTCCGCCACCTTGAAAAGGCTAGTTAGAAAAGGCTTCTCGATGGCGTCGCCCTAACATCGTTGCTCATGGCTTTAGACGTCGCACTCGATATCGGGACGTCGCACACTCGTTTGGCGACCAGCCAACGCGGCGTCCTGTTCGACGAGCCGACGATGGTCGCGATCGACACCAACACTGGCGACGTCTTGGAAGTTGGTGACGGCGCGCTCAACCTCGTGGGACGGACTTCGCGGCACGTTGTCGTCTTTCGACCGTTCAACCAAGGCGCGACCGTGGATTTCGACGTGACGGCCCGTCTCATTGCTGCGCTCTTCGATCGAGCGGGTGTCTCCAAGTTGAGTCGGGCCCGGGTCGTGATGAGCGTGCCGTCGCTCGCCACCGCCATCGAGCGCCGCGCCCTGCGTCAGGCCGCGGTGCAGGCGGGCGCTCGCGAGGTCAGTCTTATCGAGGCGCCGCTGGCCGCGGCCATCGGTCTCGGGATGCCGGTGCAAGACCCGGTGGGCTCGGCGGTGACCCTACTCGGTGCGGGCGCGTCAGAGGCGGCGATCATCTCGCTCGGCGGCATCGTCACCGGAGGAGCGCGTCGTCTCGGCGGCAGCGACGTTGACGCGGCGATCGCGACGTTGTTGCGAGTCAACCTCGGCGTCGTCGTGGCGCCGTCGGTCGTCGAATGGCTCAAGTGCACGCTCGTCTCGGCGCTCGGTAAGACGGTAGGACTCTCCGAGGTCGTCCCAGCACGAACCGTCGACCACGGCGAGATCGTCGAGGTCGAGGTCAGCGCCGAACTCGTGAACGCGGCGGCGCGTGACGTCCTGGCGTCGACAATGCGAATGATTCAGGAGTGCCTCGGCGGCACGCCGCCCGACCTCGCCCAGGACGTCAGTGCGCGCGGCATGACGCTCGTGGGCGGTCACGCCAACCTGCGCGACCTCGACGAGCTCGTCGCGGCTTCGTCGGGGGTGGAGGTGAGCGTCGCCGAGCACGCCGATCTTTCGGTCATCCACGGCCTCGAAGCGTGCCTCGGGGAGATGGCCTCGCTGCACGCGCTATTTCGCAGTGCGGACCGCTAGTCCTTCCTGTGCAGCTGCTCGACGGCCGAGCGCACCTGCCAGTCGCGATCCTCGCCCGCCGAACTGAGGGCCGCCTCGATGTCGGAACCTTCGAAGTTCGCCAGCGCCACCACGGCGCGGCGTCGCACGGCGGGCTTGTCGTCGAGCGCGGCGATGATGGTCGCGCGAGCGCGGTCGTCGCCGATGGCGCCGAGCGCCGCCACCGCGGACTCCCGGCAACGCGGGTCGTCATGACCTTCGGCAACGTCACAGAGCGCCATAACGGCGCCACGCCAGAGATGCTCCCCGAGCGCGAAGGCCGCGCCGTCGACGACCAGCGCGTCTTCGTCGGCGAGGAGCGACGTCACCATGTCGAGCAGGCTCGGCTCATCGATCGATGCGTGCGCGAGTTGCTCGAGGGCGTCGCGCCGTACATCGACGTCGTCGGCACGTAACGCTCGGCGCCAGAGACCGTCGGTCATCATCGACCGGCGCACGAGGCCTCGCAGGGCGAGTACGCGATGACGAGCGACGGGCGAATCGAAGGCGACGAGTAGCAGGGCAGGATCCTCGTCGCCCACGGCGTAGCTCGCGCGAAGGAGCCGATGTTCGAAGGGCGCTACTAGCGTTACGTCATCGCCGTGCACAACTCCATTCCACCACCTATGGGCCGTCGTCGCGGCCTTGGGCGATTCGTCGTGGCCCTCGTCGTGGTCTTTGGGGCTGTGTTCGTGCTCCAGCACTGGAACACTGACGAGTACTCGATCACGCCCGGCGACGCGACGCTGGTCGCCCCCCTCGTGAAGATCAAGGGAGTTTCAACGAACTCGCACCACGACAAGATCATGCTCACCGACGTCTACCTGACGTCGCTCACGGCCTGGCAGTGGATTGGGGCGCAGTTTGAGTCCCACGTCCAGTTCGTCAACGCCGATGAGCTCGTGGAGCCCGGCGTTCCCGCGAACGAGCTTGGCGCGCAGGGCTTCCTCCAGATGAGCGACGCGAAGCAGGCGGCCGAGGTGGCTGCCTTTCGCGCGCTCGGCTGGCGTGCCCCGTCAACGTCGGACGGCACGGTCGTAACCGCCGTGGTCGCGTCCTCGCCGGCGAGCCGGGCGCCCCTGCACGTGGGCGACCTCATCGTCGGCGTCGACGGCACGGCGATTCGATCCAGCTGCCAGCTGATCACCTACGTGCACAACCTCGCGCCCAAGACCGTGCTGGACCTTCGCGTCGATCGAGTGAAGATCTCTTCGACGGGCGTCCTGTCGTACCGCAGGGCCTCGACGGTGCACCTCGTCACCGCCACTGCTTCCTCGGGCGCGGAGCTCGGCAACTGCGGCGTCGAGACGGGTGAGCCCCGCTCCTTTGTCGGCGTCGGTCTGGAGAACGGGCTCTCCTACGAGCTGCCCGCCAAGGTGAGCATCGACACAGCCGACATCGGCGGCCCCTCAGCGGGACTCGCCATGACCCTCTCGCTCATCAACGAGCTGAGCAGTGGCTCGCTGACGGGACACCACGTGATCGCCGCCACCGGCACCGTGGCCCCCAACGGCGAGGTCGGTCCGGTGGGCGGGGTGGAGGAGAAGGCGGTCGCCGTACGCGACGCGGGCGCGTCGTACTTCATCGTGCCTCTGGGCGACGGGAACCTCGCCGCGGCCCGGGCGGCCGACCAGCCCGGTCTGAAGATCCTCGCCGTCACTTCCCTGAAGGAGGCGCTGCGCGACCTACGCGCCCTGGGCGGGGTTCGACCGGTGGCCCTCACGAGACCCTCGTAAGACCGGGGATCGGCCCTCTACGTCGTAGGCTTGAAGGAATGGACGACCGGCTATTTATTAGTGGCGCGCGCCGTTCGCCGAGTGATGTCGCCCGAACGAACTTCACCACGTTGCGCAAGGGCGGCCTCGACCCCAGCGAGGTCCGGCTCCACCTCGAAGCCGTGGCCCGCGAGATGGGTCACCTCGAGAGCCGGATTCGTGAACTCCAGGATCAGCTCGCCGAAGCCCAGCGCCGCGCCGCGAATCCCACCTTTGACGAGGCGACGCTCGCCGGAGCCCTCGGCGCGCAGAGCGCCGCGATCTTGCGCTCCGCCCACGAGGAGGCCGGGCGCGTCACCGCCGAGGCCCAGGAGCGCAGCGCGCAGGTCTTCACCGAGACCCAGCAGCGCAGTGCGAGCCACCTCATCGAGGCCCAGGAGCGAGCCACGGCGCTCATCACCGAAGCCGAGAATACGTCGGCTCAGGTCGACCACGATGCGCGCCTCGCGGCCGAGCGGCTCGTCGACTCGGCGAAAGTAAACGGCGAAGCCCTCCTCGAACACGCGAGGGAGCAGGGCCGCGCAATAGTCGAGCAGGCAAACGAAGCTCGCCGCACCGTACTGAACGACCTCGCCGTCAAGCGCAAGGCCCTACACCTGCAGATCGACCAGCTGCGCGCGGCCCGCGACACCCTCGGCTCTTTCGTCTCCTCGGTGCGCCAGCAGGTGGACGACGTGCTGAACGGGATCAACGCCTCCGACGAAGCGGCGCGAGCGGCGGCCCTTGACGCGCTGCGCTCGCACCTCGTCGTGCCCGAGCCGACCGAAGAGGAGCTGCTTGCCGGCACGCCGCTGCGCTCGGTACCCGAGGTGGGCGAAGCGACCGAGCCGTCGACCAACGAGAAGGCGGGGACGAAACCGCGTGCGGCGAAGGCGGCCAAAGTCGAGGTCATCGAGGAGTCGCTCCTCGAAGACGACCCCTCGGGCACCGACGTCGTAAACGAGATCTTCGCGCGTCTGCGCAAGGCCACCCTCGAGGAACGCGGCGCCACGGCGGCGCCGCCACGCAAGGCGCCAGCGCATAAGCCCGAGACCCCCGTCGGCGTGCTCTTTCGACGTCGCGACGAGGCGCTCGAGGAGTCCCTCACGGTTCTGACCAGACGAGTCAAGCGGGCCCTCCAGGACGACCAGAACATCATGCTGGAGCGGCTGCGCAACGTGAAGGCGATGATCACGACCGAGCTCGAGGACGAGCACGAGCAGCGAGACCGCTACGCCGAGGCCGCCCGCAGCGCCCTGGCCCACGCCGCCCAGGCGGGCGTGCAGTTCGCCCGCGACGAGGGCGGCGTTGGCCCAGCGAGCGTCGCCAAGGACTCGATCGACGATTGCGCGGCCGACCTCGCCGTTACGATCGTGCTGGCCCTACGCAAGCGGATCCTCTCCGACAGCAGTGGCGACGGCCCCGAGCGAGTGAACGCCGCATACCGCGAGTGGCGTGGCGCGCGCGTCGAGCGACTCTGCACCGACGCGGCACGACGGGCGTTCCACCTGGGGGTCGTGACCGCGGCCCTCGGTCGTTCGATTCGATTCTTCGCGTCGCCGAACGACCCGCCGTGCGACCTGTGCGCGCACGACGCCGACGCGGGCGAGCACCTCGCGGGAGAGAAGTTTCCGAGCGGTGCACCCTACCCTCCGCTGCACGCAGGCTGCGCCTGCACTGTCGTGCCCGTCTAGGAAAGTCGTAGGCTCGAAAGGTGCGCAGTCCCACAGATGTTCCTCCGCGCCCACGTCGGGTCGGGCGGCTGTCGAGGCGCTTCTGGATCGGACTGATCTTCGTCATCCTGCTGGTGGGATTCTTCTCTCTTCGCAGCCTGGCCGTACTGTGGACCGACGAGATGTGGTTCTCCTCGGTGGGGCTCTCACACGTCTTTTCGACGCTCTTCTTCATCAAGGTCGGCCTGGCGCTGACCTTCGGCGCCATCTTCTTCTTCATCATGTGGGGGAACCTCCTGCTCACCGACCGTTTCGGAGCGCGGGACCTCTCCTTTGACCCCGAGGACGAGGTGGTGCGGCGCTTCCAGAACGTCGTGCGTCCCTACGCCAAGCGCGTCTACGCGGCGATCGCGCTCGTCATGGGCCTCATCGGGGGGCTGAACGCCACCGGCCAGTGGAACAACTTCATCCTCTTCACCCACTCCCAGTCGTTCCACAAGGCGGATCCGGTCTTTCACAAGGACCTGGGCTTCTACGTCTTCACGCTGCCCTTCCTCTCCTACGTCGTGACCTGGTTCCTCGTCATTCTCATCATCGCGCTCGTCGTCACGACGATCTTCCACTTCCTCAACGGCGGGATCCGCACCTCGCGCCAGGCGCCCCGCGTCGCCCCGCGCGTGAAGGCCCACCTGTCGGTCATCGGCGCGGCGATCGCGCTCTTGAAGGCCGCGGGGTACCTCATCGCCAAGTGGGAGCTCGTCAACTCCAGCAACGGGGTCGTGCAGGGCGCGACCTACACCGCCATTCACGCCCGCATTCCGGCCCTGACGATTCTCTTCTACCTCAGCCTCGCCGCGGCCGCAATCCTGCTCTACAACGTCCGCTCCCGGGGCTGGTCCCTGCCCGCGGTCGCGGTGGGCCTTTGGGCCTTCGTGGCGCTGGTGATCGGCGTGCTCTACCCGACGTTTCTCCAGGCCCTGAAGGTCAGCCCCAATCAGCAGTCCCTGGAGTCGCCCTTCATCGCGCGCAACATCAAGGCGACGCGCGCCGCCTTCGGGCTGGACAACGTGCAGTACCACTCCTTTGCAGGTTCGACCTCGGTCGGTAAGACGCAGCTGAAGGACGTCACGCCGACCCTCGAGAACATCCGCCTCTGGGACCCCGCCAATCAGATCACCCTCGAGACGGTGACGCGGCGCCAGTCGATTCGCTCCTACTACAACTTCACGACGCTGTCGGTGGACCGTTACTTCATCAACGGCAAGCTCACGCCGGTCCTCATTGGCGCGCGCCAGCTCGACAGCGAGACGTTACCCGCCCAGACCTGGGTCAACCAGCACCTCGTCTACACTCACGGCATCGGCGCGGCCGTCGTGCAGGCGAACACGGTCGACGCCGGCACCGGCAATCCGCTGTTCGACGTGCAGAACGTGCCGCCCCTTTCCAGCGCGGGCATGCCGGCCCTGACCCAGCCCGATATCTACTTCGGCATCGGCTACAACAGCTGGGTCGTCGCCAACTCCAAGCAGCCTGAGCTCGACTACCAGGTCGAGTCCGGGCCCAGCGCCGGCCAACCCGTCTACGTGCACTACAAGGCGAAGGGCGGCGTCGCCGTGGGCAACGTATTTTCCCGCATGGCCCTGGCGCTGCGCCTGGGGAACTTCAACTTCCTCATCTCGAGCCAGATCACCTCGCACAGCCGCGTGATGTTCGTGCGCGACGTGCGCCAGATGGCCGAGAAGGCGGCGCCCTTCCTCTCCTTTGACTCCTCGCCCTACGCGGTCATCGCCAACGGCGAGGTCTGGTTCGTGCTCGACGGCTACACAACGACCAGCCAGTACCCCTACAGCGAGAACGCGAGCAACCTCAACACCAACATGGGCGGGCTGCCCAGCAACTTCAACTACGTGCGCAACTCGGTGAAGGTTCTCGTGAGCGCCTACACGGGCCAGATGAAGTTCTACGCAAACGACCCCAACGACCCGATCCTGAAGGCCTATCGCTCGGCGTTCCCCTCGATGTTCCAGCCGCTGAGCGCGATGCCCGAGACGATCCGCACCCATCTGCGCTACCCCTCGAACCTCTTCTCGGTCCAGGCCGCCACCTTCGGGCGCTACCACATCACCTCGGCGAACGCCTTCTACTCGGCGTCGGACCGCTGGGAGGTGACGCCCACGACCGGCGCCGGCTCGGTCTCCCAGGCCCTGCAGAGCACGACGGTCACCGACGCCGCGGGCAACGTGGTCTCGAACTCCCTCGTGCCGATGAGCCCCGTCTACCAGGTGGGCTCGCTGCCCAACCAGGGCCACCAGCAGCTGCTCGAGTCGGTGGACTTCGTGCCGGCGGGCAACTCCTCGACCGTGCAGAGCCTGACCGCGATCATGGAGGTGACGAGCGACCCTAACGACTACGGCCAGCTGATCGTCTACGAGACCCCGCGCGGCGAGACCGTGACCGGCCCCCTCCAGGCCGACTCCGAGATCGAGCAGACCAGCCAGGTCAGCTCGATCATCACCCTGCTCGACCAGCACGGCAGTGAGGTGATCCTGGGCAACAACTTGACGGTGCCGCTCGACTCGAGCGTGCTCTACATCCGCCCGCTCTACGTCTCGAGCAGCACCAACCCGATGCCCCAGCTGCGCTACGTCATAGCCGTCTTCAACCAGGACGTCAGCATCCAGCCGACGCTGGCCGGCGCGCTCTCCCAGGTGCTGGGCGAGAACGTGAGCGGCGTGACCCCGCCATCAAAGACCAAGACCCCCCCGACAAAGTCGAGTGCCACCGCGGCGGCCGACCTGCAGCAGGCTTCGACGGACTACTCCAACGCCCAGAGCGCGCTCGCCGCCGGGAAGCTCGGGCTGTACCAGCAGGACGTCAACGCGATGAACCACGAGCTCCAGCTCGCCCAGGCCGCCCTGGCGGGCAAGAAGAGCTAGTTCGTCGCCTTAGCGCGCGGCGCCGTCAGGTTGTCGCGCCCGGTCAAGCGGGCCGCGATGACGATGGGGATCGTCATCAGCACCACGACCTCCGTGACGACCACGTTGACCTCGGGCAGCTGCTGGCCGAGGCGGATCGCGCCGAAGATCCAGATCGGCAGCGTTGTCTGCGCACCGGCGGTGAAGGTCGTGACGATGACCTCATCGAAGCTGAGAGCGAAAGCGAGCAGTCCGCCCGAAACGAGAGCCGTCGCGATGAGAGGCAGCGTGACGAAGCGAAACGTCTGCTGGGCCGACGCGCCGAGATCGGCCGAAGCCTCGAACAGCGTGCCCGACGTGCGACGCAGGCGGGCGATCACATTGTTGTAGACGACCACGATGCAAAAGGTGGTGTGGCCGATGATGATGGTCCAGATCGACAGGTCGATCCCGGCGAACTGGAAGGTTGAGTGCAGGGCCACGCCAGTGATGATGCCCGGCAGGGCGATGGGCAGAACGAGCAAGAGCGAGATGGTGTCGCGGCCAAAAAACCGCGCCCGATGCACCCCGAAGGCGGCAAGCGAGCCGAGGGCGAGGGCGAGCAGCGTCGCCACGCAGGCCGCCTTCACCGACAGGGCGAAGGCTGAACGCACCGCCGGGTCGTGCCAGGCGACCGAGTACCACTTGAGAGTCCAGTGGTGAATGGGCCACGTCTCGATGTTGACCTTGTCGAAGCTGAAGGCGACGATCGTGACGACCGGAGCGAAGAGAAAGGCCAGCACGAGCCAGACCCAGAGCCACAGCCCTCCCCGTGCGAGGAGGCGCCGCATCACAGGGCCTCAAAGGCGCCGAGGCGCTTCGCGATTCCGAGGTACACGATCATGATGGCGATCGGCACGACCGCCAGCGCGGCGGCGAGCGGCAGGTTGCCCCCGGTGAGGAGGTTGTCGTAGATGGCGTTACCGATCAAGGTGGAATTGTTGCCCCCCACGAGCAGCGGCGTCACGTAGTCGCCCAGGGTGAGCGAGAAGGTGAAGATCGATCCCGCGACGAGTCCGGGCAGCGCGAGCGGCACGATCACGTGGCGCAGCGTCCACCAGCTCGACGCCCCGAGGTCGCTCGAGGCGTCGAGGAGCGACGAGGGGATCTTCTCCAACGCGCCAAAGAGCGGCACGATCATGTAGGGCAGCCAGATGTAGCAGAAGGTGACCCACATCGCGGCGTTGGAGTAGCCGATGTTCGGCGCGGGCAGGCCCAAGTGCTGAAAGGTCCAGTTGAGCGTGCCGCCCTTTTGCAGTATGGAGACCCAGGCGAAGATCTTCGCCAGGTAGCTCGCCCACAGCGGCAAGAGCACCGGCCACCAGCAAGAGGCGTTGGGCCCGTTGGCTCGCCACGCGCGCCATGACGTAGGCGAAGGGAAAGGCGATGATCGCGTCGGTAACGGTCACCAGCGCCGCCAGGATCACCGTGCGCAGGATGATCGCGGGGTACGAGCCCGACGTGATCTGCGAGAAGTTGCTTCCGGTGAGCTGGTGGGTCAGATTGCCGGTGAAGCTGTTGATGCTCCAGAACGACGCCACAAGCATCAGCACCAGGGAACTGACATACAGCACGAGGAACCACAGCAGGGGCGGCGTTAAGAGAAACGCGGTGGTCCATCGACCAGACAACGACGAAGAGCGGAGGGAACCCCCTCCGCTCTTCGGTTGTTCGAGTGTGGCTACCCGACTATCTGGGTCCACGCATTCACCCATTCGCTGTAGGCCACGCAATCGTTCTTGCCGTTGTCACAGGTGGAGAGCGGTGTCTTCCAGAACTTGATGGACTTGAAGTAGGCGTCGGGCTTGTTGGCGTGGTACGCGTCGCAGGACCCGGCCTGGATCTTGTTCATGAGCGGGCAGGCGAGGGAGTTGTCCGGCGTCTCGCCGTAGCTCACGGCCTGCTCGGCCTGGACCTGGGGTGTCTCGATGTAGGCCAACCACTTGTAGGCGCAGTTGGGATCCGGGGCGTTGGTCGCGAGCAGCCACGAGTCGGCCCAGCCGGTCGCGCCCTCCGCCGGAGGAATCTCGTCCTCGACGGCTGCGTGGGAGTCCTTGAGTTGGCTCGTCTGGTACGGCCAGGCGGCGCCCACGACCACCGTGCCGCTCGCGAAGAGGCTGATCTCCTGACTCGCGAGATCCCAGTACTTGGCGACCAGCGGCTTCTCCGACTTCAGCAGGTTCACTGCGGCGCTGAACTGCGCTTGGGTCAATTCGTAGGGGTCCGTGATGCCCAGTGACGGCTGGGACTTGGAAAGGTAGAGCGCCGCGTCAGCGATCTGGATCGGGTTGTCGGGGATCGTAATCTTGCCCGCGTACTTCTTGGAGTAGATCACGCTCCATGACGGCGGCGCTGCCTTGAAGACCTTGGTCGAGTAGAGCAGCACGTTGGGTCCGAACTGCAGGCTCACCCCGTAGTGCACGCCGTTGATCGTGTTGAAGTCCGGTGATTGCAGGAACGGACGAAGCTCTTTCCACGAGGGAATCAGCTTCATGTTGACGGGCTTCACGTCACCGCCGTAGATGAGTCGCAGATCGGCGTCGCCCGACGCTGACACGAGGTCGTACTGACCGCCCCCACCGTTGGCCATCAAGGAAACCATCTCGCCCGACGTGTTGGCGTACTTCGCGCTGACGACGCAGCCGGTCTGCCTCTCGAAGGGCTTGACCCACTGAGGCTGGACGTAGCCCGCCCACGCGATGAGGGTGAGTTTGCCCTCGCCCTTGCCAATCGACTGCTGGGGCTTCATGCCCTGCGTTGGCGGTACGAGCTTGCTCGACGCGCCCGCGCCTGTCGAGATGACGCTGCCACCCACTGTCAACAGCGACAGCGTGGCGATCGCGATGGCGACGCGCCAGCGGGCGCCGTTAAAAAGACCTCGATGCATGAATGCCCCCCTTTTTGAGATGAACTCTCGCCCGTCAGGATACCGCTTGGTCCATGGCCACGGCGTCGCGCGAGAACCACGACACGACGACCCGGTCGCCGGCCTCCGGACCGGTGTGCACCGCGGCGGCGCTTTCGTTGGTGTCCACGACGATCAGGCTTTCGCCGCTGTCGAGGCGGACGATGTAGCGCGTCGTCATGCCGAGGAACACCACTTCGCTCACGAGGCCCGGGGAGTGCTGATCCCCGCCCGCGGCCCCGTCGATCGGCGAGAGGCTTAGCCGTTCGGGCCGTAGCGACCAGCTCGTTCCGTCTCGTACCAGGATGTTGGAGGTGCCGATGAAGCGGGCCACGAACGGCGTGAGCGGATGCTCGTAGATATCTCGCGGCGTACCGATCTGCTCGATAAGGCCATTGTTCACCACGGCTATCCGATCGCTCATGGCCATGGCCTCCTCCTGGTCGTGCGTCACGTAGATGAAGGTGATGCCGACACGGCGCTGGATCGCTTTCAGCTCGACCTGCATCTCCTGGCGGAGCTTGAGGTCCAGTGCGCCGAGGGGCTCGTCGAGCAAGAGCACCGCCGGCTCATTCACGATGGCCCGGGCGAGCGCCACGCGCTGGCGCTGGCCCCCGGAGAGCTGGGCCGGGCGGCGATGTCCGAGGCTGACCAGCTGCACCATTTCGAGGGCCTGTTGGGCGCGCTCGTCGCGCTCAGCGCGCGGCACCTTGCGTACGCGCAGGCCGTACTCGACATTCGTGACGACGTCCATGTGCGGGAAAAGGGCGTAGTCCTGAAAGACGGTGTTTACCGCCCGCAAGTGGGCCGGCCACTTCGTGACGTCCTTGCCTTGGAGAAAGATCGCTCCCGAATTGGGCAGCTCGAAGCCGGCGATCATGCGCAGCAAGGTGGTCTTGCCCGATCCCGATGGCCCGAGCATGGTGAAGAATTCGCCGGCGCGGATGTCGAGACTGACGTGGTCCACCACCACGTTCTCGCCGAAACTCTTGACGACGTCGCGCACCTCAACCGCCGGCTCTGGCATCACTCCCTCTCGTAATCCGTCTCACCTTAGGCCATGGCACGGGACACATTGAGTGTGCGACATCGCCGCCGGCGAACCAATCGAGCGTGACGCCTACCGATGTTCGACGGCTACGGGTCCTCGCGGGGGTCGAGGTGGCGATACGGGTTCAAGAGACCTTCGGGATCAAAGACCGCCTTGATCCTTCGCTGTAGATCCACCAGCGCGGGGTCTGCGAGCTCGAGGTATGGTCCGCGCTTATCAACCCCGAGTCCGTGTTCGCCCGACACGGCGCCGCCTAGGGCGACCCCCGCGCGAAAGAGTTCGAGCAGCAGCTCGCGCCGTGGCGCGTCGTCGGTGAGATAGACCGTCAGGTGCACGTTGCCGTCGCCTACGTGCCCGCAGCGCGAGATAAAGGCGCCGAAGCGAGTGGCGAGCGCGTCGATCGCTTGAAGGAACTCGGGCACCGTCGAGCGCGGCACGACGATGTCGACGATCTCGTTAGCGCCGCCCGCTTTGGCTACCCAGAACGCACGCTCCCTCGCTTCGATGAGCTGCGTGGCGGCCGAACCCCTCAGCACGTAGACGTCGAGCGCGCCGGCGTCGGCCAGCAGCTCCGCTGCGTCCGCGAGGTCGGTGTCGAGCTGCTCGGCCGCCCTCGTTTCGAGCACCACGATGAGGTAGGCCCGGGCTCGCTCGGCCAGCGCGGGGTCGACTCCGAAATTGAGGTTGTTGAATGCCGCGAGCGCCGACATTGTCACGGCGTCGAGGTACTCGAGGATCGACGGCGCGAGGCCCGAGGAGATGAGCGTCGGCACCGCGCGCGTGACGGCGTCAATGTCGTCAAAGGGCACGAGCAGCGTGACGTTGTGCTCGAGTCTCGGCGTCAGCTTGAGCGTCACCTCGGTGACGAGGGCGAGCGTGCCTTCGCTGCCAACGATCAGTTGCGTGAGGTCGTAGCCGGACGAGCTCTTAACGACGGGTCCGCCGGTGCGCACCACCGTCCCATCCATGAGGACGAGTTCGAGGCCGAGGACGTGGTGACGAGTCACGCCGTGGCGAACCGCGCGCATGCCCCCGGCGTTGGTGTTGACGTTGCCGCCGAGCGAGCCCGTGAGCTCGCCGGGGTAGACCGCGTAGTGAAGCCCCGTTCCTTCGAGGTGCTCATTGAGCTCGCGTATTGAAACGCCGGGCTGGACGACGACGACGTGGTTTCTTTGGTCGACTCGAAGGACCTCGCGCATCTGATCGAAGCAGATGACGAGGCCGCCATTGACCGGCAGGGCACCACCGGAAAGGCCCGTGCCTGATCCGCGGGGCGTCACGGGAACATGGTGGCGACGAGCCCAGCCGACGAGCTGGGCGACCTCGTGCGTCGAGAGGGGTCGTGCGATCGCGAAGGGCTGACGCTTCTGGACGTGCAGCGACTCATCGTGCAGGTCGCTTTCGTCGTGGAATCCGGCGAAGGTCACCGCACCTTCAACGATTTCCTTGAGTTCGGCCTCCCACGTCGACGCGTCCACCACGATCAGACCCTAACCGTCAGCTCCTACCCCCCACCACGAGAACCCTCGATCAGGGGGTCTCGTGGTGGGGCGAGAGCAATGTTTATGCGACGGTGTAGTTCACCCGAGCGCTCTTGCCACTCTTGAAGTGAATGATCATCGCGTAGGCGCCCTTCCTTGCCGTGGCGGGCTCTTTGATCGTTACCCGTATCGCCCCACTTGAGACGCTCTTGACGGAGATCGTGGCACCTGGCCCGCCGGTGATCTTGGCGACCGCTGTGAAATTCTTGCCGATGATCGCTGCGGCGACAGACTTGCCCGGCACGGCCCTACCGCTGACGCGTGTGGCCGTAGGCGCTGGAGGAGCCGTGACTGCCGGCGCGACAAAGTCGAAAGTGCTGAATCCGACAATGGTTCCCGCGACATTGGCGACTTCGATGATGCATCCATCGTAGTTAATGGCATTCGTGCCGCACTTTCCGTTGACGATGCCGGTGACGACCTTGAATGGTGTCGGGGTTAGCGCACCCGTTGGACTCACCGAGATCGGCGTCGCCGCAGCGGTGTCACAGTCCGCCGGGCTCGTTGCGTACAGCTCGCATTCGACGGCATAGACGGTCGAGCTCGGCGTGTAGCCCAATCCACTGACGGTCACCGACTGTCCGTTCGTAAGACCAGTAGACGGTGAAAGCGCAACGTTCGGGCCGGTGTCAAAGCCGATCGTCGCGAAGGCCGCCACCTCACCGGTGGCGCTCGAGCCGACCGAGATCGCGCAGATTGCGTCAGCGGCGGATGTGCCGCACGTCCCGGTTCCAATGGGGCCAGTAGCGACATCAAACGTGAGCGAGACCAGGTTGCCACTCGAGTCGATACCGACTGGGGCGAACGTCGTGGTGTTGCAGCCCGCCGCGGTGGTTGCCGTCGCAATGCACTCAACGGCGATCAAGGACGACTCATCGGGCATGAACCCAGAGCCCGTGATCGTGACTTGCTCACCGTTGGTGAGGTCGGTGTTTGGCGAGACCGTGATGGTCGGCGTGTAGGAGGTCGCCGCACTGACGCTCGCAACCCCGAAGAGGGCCAATCCTCCAGCCACCATCGCCATTGCCGCAACACCCGACAGTATCCGTTTGATCACTACGTGTCCTCCTGGCTCGTAATTTTCTCTACTCTTCACTAGCAGACCCATTGTGTCCGTCGCAGCGCAACAATGATGGTGCGCCGATACTTAAGCGATTCTGAGAACGTTGTGGCGGCGTTCCGTTCGTTGCCATGGTAGTGCGACACGATCATCGCCAGTGCCAGCACGCAATAGCGGTGTTCGCCTACTGCCCGACCTCGATGGGCCAGGCCACGACAGGCCCCATAACCTCGAGCGTGACCTGCGCGTCGCGATGGGGCAGTCGGACGGGATTCGGCATGCGAGCAGTGATGGTCATTGAGCCGTCGAAGTTCGCACCCAGCTTGACGACGGCGTCGTGTCCGTAGAACTCGGTATCGATCACGCGTGCGCTGGCGCGGTCGCCACCTTCGTCGCCGAGCACGATCTGCTCGGGGCGAACGAGCACCAACAGGTGCGCCCCGTCTCGTACTCCACCTCGAACCGATGAAGGCTCGTCGAGGGTGAGCCGTCCGATCGCCGTCTCGACGGTCGCTCCGCGCGCCGTGCCTTTGAGGAAATTGACGTTGCCGAACTCGCGCGCGAGCTCGGGCGTCGCCGGGTGCGCGTAGAACTCAGCCGGGGTGTCGAACTGGCTGATCCTTCCGTCGCGCAGCACGGCGACCCGGTCGGCCAGCGAGAGCGCCTCGTCGTGATCGTGGGTCACGAGAATCGCCGTCGTGCCAGCCTCGCGCAACACGTGGCGCACATCGTGGCGCACCGCGGCGCGAAGGCTCACGTCGAGTGAGGAGAAGGGCTCATCGAGGAGCACCAGCGCGGGGTCGATGGCGAGGCCGCGCGCCAGGGCGACGCGCTGCTGCTGGCCCCCCGAGAGCTCGTGGGGGAATCGCTGCGCCATGCCTGTAAGTCCCACCATCTCGAGCAGTTCGGCGACGCGCTGGCCGCGGCGGTCTTTGCGGGCGAGGCCGAAGCCGACGTTCTGCTCGACTGAGAGGTGGGGAAAGAGGTCACCGTCCTGGGGCACGTAGCCGACTCGGCGGCGCTCGGAAGCGACGAAGCACGTTTCGTCGTCCACCAAAGTGTCGCGCAGCCGGACGCTTCCGCGATCGGCCCGTTCGAATCCGGCGATGATGCGCAGCAAGGTCGTCTTGCCACTGCCTGAGGGGCCGAGCACCGAGATGAACGAGCCCTCCTCGACGGCGAGATCGAGTCCGGCGAGGACCGTCTGGTCCCCGTAGGACTTGTGCAGCTCGGCGACCTCGAGTTCCTTCACCTAGGCACACTAGGGACCGGCGAGGGACGTCGGCGAAGCGGCAGGCGATCGAAGAATCGTCCGAGCAGGTACGCCGGCACCGCGGCGATGGCGATCATGACCAGCGCGAAGGGCGCGGCCTGACCGTAGCTGACCTGCTGCTGGTAGGCCCAAAACTGGGTGGCCAGGGTCTGCACACCGGTCGGGATCAGAATGAGCGTCGCCGTGAGCTCGGTCGCCGCCGAGAGAAAGACCAGGCAGAACGCGGCCCCGAGACCGGGCGCGATGAGCGGCAGCGTGACCCGGCGCAGGACGTGGTGACGCCGCACCCCGAGCGAGGTCGCGACCTCCTCCAGGGCGACGGGCGCCTGGTTGACCGAGGCGCGCACCCCCACGAGCGCGAGCGGGAAGAACATGAGCGCGTAGGCGAAGATCAGCAAGGGCGCCGTCTGGTACGCGAAGCCGTTGGCGTGCTGCTCGGAGAAGTATGACAGGGCGAGCGCCACGACGAGGCCCGGCATCGCGAGGACGAGGTACGTGGTGCGCGTGAGCAGTCGGTTCAGTTTCGTGGGGTTGCGCACCACGAGGAGAGCCACGGGCAGCGCCATGATCGTCGCCACCAGCGCCGCCGCCGCGCTGTAGCCCGCGGTGTAGAGAGCCGCCGACAGAAGCGACACGCCGCTAAGGGAGTGCGCGCCACCCGCGAAGATCCAGTAGATCGACGAGCCCACGGGCACGCCAAGCGCGGCGAGGACTAGCAGCGCGAAGGCGAAGAGCACGGGTAGGGTCATCCGACCGAGCGAGCGGCGCGCTAGCACGCGCTGGACGCCCGGTCCGCTGCGACTTGCGTGGCCCGCCCCGCGAAGCGAGCTCTCGCCGATCATGACGAAAACCGAGAGCACCACGAGCACGAGGGAGAGCGCGCAGGCCGAAGCAGTTGCGAAGCCGATCGAGAACTCGCCGAAAATTTCGGTCGTGAATGTCTGATAGCCCAGGATCTCGAAGGCGCCGTATTCAGCGAGAATGACCAGCGCCACCAAGAGGCAGCCGCCGAGAATCGCGCGACGGGCCTGCGCGAGGGTGACGCGAAAGAACGTCGAAATTCGACTGGCCCCGAGGCTGCGGGCGATCTCCTCCTGGCCGGGGTCGGCCCCGCGCAGGCTCGCGGCGACGGGCAGGTACACGAGGGGGTAGACGGCGAGGGTCATCACGATTACCGCCCCGCGAAAGCCGGCAATCCACGTCGAGAGCGACGACCAGCCGAAGCTGACGACGAAATCCGGGATCGCGAGGGGGATAACAACGAGTGCGGCCCACACGTGGCGCCCCGGCAGGTCGGTACGTTCGACGCAGTAGGCGGCGAGGGTGCCGATCACGGCACACAAGATGGTGACGACGACCGTCAAGCGCACCGTGTTCCAGAGCAGGGTCGCGGTGAGCGAACGCCAAATCAGGTGCCAGACGTTCGACACGCCGGCGTCGGAGGCCTCGGTCAGTAGAAAGGCCAGCGGCAGCGTCAGAGCCGCGATCACGAGCAGGCTCAGGGCGAGCAGGATCTTTGGTCGTGGCTGCTTGCGCCTGGCGACCACGTCGCCTTCGGGCATACCGGGTTGGGCATTTGGTCGACGCTCGGTCATGGTTGTCATACGCTGCGGCCGTGAGTCATCACAGCAGCTGCACTTCGCGCAGGAGGGCGATGGCCGTCGCCCCCGTGCCGAGCTGAGCGATCGTGATCGAGTAGGGCCGGAGGTCGTCGAACGGCGTTTCGGGCTGCGTCGTCATCACTCCGGAAGCAATCGGGTACTCGAAGCTGATCGAGTGGGCGATAATTGTCTCGCCCTTTTTCGAGACGAGAAAGGCGAGGAACTTCTGGTCGGCCGCCTGGTGCCTGGACGACTTCAACGCGGCGGCACCCGAGACGTCGAGCACGTAGCCGGGATTGTGGGGCGCGAAGTACGTGATCTTGGAGTGCATGCTCGAAGTGCCGATCTCCGCGCGCAGCCGGTACCAGTAGTACTGGTTGATAACCCCGAAGGCGGCGACGCCGCGGTTCACGTCGTAGGCGACGGTCTCGTTGTCGGGATAAACGTGGCTTTGGGCGTTGGCCTTGATGCCCTTCAGCCACGCGAGGGCCCGTTGCAGGCCGTAGGCCCTAAGGACAGCGGTGACGATTGGCTGGAAGTCAGTCTCACCGGCGGCGAAGGCGAGCTCGCCCCTGAACTTAGGATCGGCCAGCTGCAAGATGCCGGTCGGCAGCGCGCTCTTCTTGATGAGCGCGGGGTTGTAGACGAGGACGCTCACCCGCGCCGAGACGCCGACCCAGTCACCTTCGGGCGAGCTGTACTTCGTCGGGGTCTTCGCGAGCGTTGAGGCGTCGACTTTGGCGAGCAGACCACGTTCCTGGAGGTACTCGAGAGCGGGAGAGTTCTCGGAGTAGAAGATGTCGGCTGGCGAGCGCGAGCCTTCGGCCACGATCTCCGCGTCGAAGGTGTCCTCATCGTCGCTGCGCACCGCGACCCTAATGCTTGGGTTGGCCCTTTCGAAAGCGGAGACCAGAGCGTCGGTCGTTTGTATGTGCTGGCCGTTGTAGAGGGTGATGATGACACCCGAAGTGTGGCCCGAAGCGTTTCCGCACGCGCTCAACGAGACGGAGGCGAGAACAATGGCGCCGATGACGCAACTGGACTTCGCCAACCGGCCCCTCGCAGGAAGGCGCGTCATGACCGGTTGGGCGGGCCGCCCCTGCTCTTCGTCTGCCCGCTGTGACGAGGGAAATCAGGCCGCAAACGATCGGAAGCGGCTCTAAAAATCATTTAGGTTAGGCTAACCTAACTCGTTTACAGCGTCAAGGGCGAAGTCGATGTGGCACTTTTGAACGTGTAAAGTGAACTACCTCATCGCGGGGTGGAGCAGTCTGGTAGCTCGTCGGGCTCATAACCCGAAGGTCGCAAGTTCAAATCTTGCCCCCGCCACCAAGTTGTACCGAATCGCAATCGAGGGCCTAGGGAAATCCTGGGCCCTCACGCTTTAGTTGCTCGTGTTTCAACATGGAAGTTGTCCGGATTTGGAACGAGCCGACGCTATTTGAAGCAATCTCGTAGCATTTCCCCATTGAGACCCTTACCTTTCTCTTCACTGATATTGAGGGTTCGACGGCGCTGTTGCGCCGTCTTGGAGACGACGCGTATTCGCGGGCTCTGAGCGATCATCACCGGATAGTCCGTAGCGCCCTCGACTCCCACGACGGACGTGAACAAGGAACTCAGGGTGACTCGTTCTTTGCGGTGTTCACTTCACCAAGGGCCGGCGTGAACGCCGCAATCGAAATGCAGAGAGCGCTCACACTTCAGGAATGGCCACAGGGCGAGCGGTTACGCGTGCGCATGGGTATACATACCGGCGAGGTCGCTGAAGCTTCAACGGGTCTCGTCGGCTACGAGGTTCACCGAGCCGCCCGAATCGCAGCGGTGGGCCACGGTGGCCAAGTTCTGCTCTCTTCAGCCGCCGCAGGGCTCATCCAAGACTCGCTGCCCGCCGATGTATCGCTGCGCGATCTGGGCCCACACCGTCTGAAGGACCTCGGAAGACCGGAGACAATATTTCAACTGGTCGCTGAGGGTCTAGTTTCAGAGTTTGAACCACTGCGTTCGCTCGACAATCCGGATCTCACCAACAATCTTCCCGCCTCGCTCAATCCGTTTATAGGCCGCTCGACGGAGTTGGAAGAAGTGCGGAACCTCGTCGTGGATAGTCGATTGGTGACACTCACTGGCGCCGGCGGCTCCGGCAAGACGCGTCTCGCGCTCCAGGTTGCGGCCGAACTTCTGGACGGAAGTGGCGAAGGAGTTTGGTTCGTCGAACTCGCGCCGGTGACTGATCCGGAGCACGTGCCCGCGACCGTAGTTACCGCGATGCAACTTCAACAAGTGGCTGGGGATCTCGCGCTCGATGGCCTGATCAAGACGCTGCGATCTCAGAACGTCCTCATCGTCTTGGACAATTGTGAGCACGTGATTGATGCGGTGGCGAAGTTGGCCGACAGCATCGGTCGCAACTGTCCCCGAGTATCGATCATCGTGACGTCTCGTGAGCCGCTCGGTATCGACGGGGAGCGGGTGTACCGCGTGCGTT
>JGI12269J14319_10000075_pt1 | contig 79784 bp, 79 predicted proteins | sample PeaSoiSIISIP2007_FD_14319 | JGI IMG/M metagenome (IMG submission 14319)
GCNNATGATCAATCCCCAGCATGCCCTTCAGGCTCATCTTGTGTGAGAAACGAACCCCCGCTTCAGGCTCATCTTGCATGAGACAAGACTCTTAGTGTACGCTCCGGCTGCTATGCTGGTTTAATGAAATTCACCTGCCTTTTGCTTCTGGCAGCGCTCAGCGCCTGGGCGCAGCCGTCTCCCGCAGCCGCCGCCGACCCGGTGGTGCTCACGATCGGCACGGAAAAGATCACCCAGTCGCAGTTTGAGCAGATCCTGGCTACGCTGCCGGAACAGCAGCGCGGCGCGGCACAGTCGCCGCAGGGCCGGCGCCAGATCGCGGAACAATTGGCGGAGCTCAAGGTTCTGGCGCAGGCCGCCCGAGCCCAGAAGCTGGACCAATCCCCGGCCGTCCGCATCAAGCTGACCCTGAGCGCCGATCAGGTGCTGGCCGGAACCATGTTCCAGAGCTTGAGCACTAGCACTGCCGATGACTCCGCTCTGCACGCCTATTACGACGCGCACAAAGCGGACTGGGAGCAGGTGAAGGCTCGCCACATCCTGATCCGCATGCAAGGCTCGCGCGCGCCGGTCCGTCCCAGGGGCAAGGACCTTACCGATGAGGAAGCGCAAGCCAAAATCAAGGACCTCCACGCCAAGCTGGTGGCCGGCGCGAACTTCGCCGATCTGGCCAAGGCTGAGTCCGACGACGTCGGCTCCGGCGAGCAGGGCGGCGACCTGGGCGAATTCGGCCATGGCGCGATGGTGAAGGAATTCGAGGAAGCGGCGTTCAGTCAGCCTGTGGGCAAGGTCGGCGAGCCGGTGAAGTCGGCGTTCGGCTACCACTTGATTCTGGTGGACGCTCGCACTACCAAAAGCTTCGACGACGTGAAGACTCAGGTGGCCGGAAAGATCGGTCCCGAGCAGGCCCAGAAGGGGCTTGAGGATTTGAAGAAGAAGAATCCGCCGGTTTTTGACGAGACTTACTTCGGAAAGTAACGTGCAGCGAGCTTCAGCCTGCAAGGGAGACTTTAGTCTCCGCTTCGGCGCGGGTGCTGAAGCACCCGTTGCAGGCTGAAGCCTGCTCCACCTAGAGGCGCACTATGTTGGGCGAGTCGATGCCCTTTAGCGCGTTTCGCGTATCGACTACCAAGCGCGCGCTGCGCACCATTTTTGCGTAGTCGAACTTTTTGTGATCGGTGACGATCACCACACAGTCGGCAGCCGTCACGCCTTCCGCCGGCTCAACGGCCTCCATCGAAATCCCGTCCGCATTGAAGTTGGGGACAAACGGGTCGCTGTAGGAGAGGATCGCGCCGCGCTGGCGCAGCAGGTGGATGATGTCCAGCGCCGGAGATTCCCGCACATCGTCGATATCGCGCTTGTACGCCACGCCCATCACGTGGACACGCGAGCCCTTAAGCGGCTTGGCATGGTCGTTGAGCGCATTTTGAATCTTGTCCACCACGAAGTGCGGCATCTGGCCGTTGATGTATCCGGCCAGTTCGATGAAGCGCGCCTCCATGCCCGCTTGCTTGCTCTTCCAGGAAAGATAGAACGGATCGATGGGAATGCAGTGGCCGCCCAGGCCCGGGCCAGGATAAAACGGCATGAATCCGAACGGCTTGGTGGCCGCGGCGTCGATCACTTCCCACACGTTGATGCCCATGCGGTCGCACATCATGGCGATTTCGTTCACCAGGCCGATGTTGATCATGCGGAACGTGTTTTCGAGCAGCTTGACCATCTCCGCGACGCGGGTGGAGCTGACGGCGACGACGGTATCGAGCGCCTGGCCGTAAAACAGCGCCCCCAGTTCGGTGCACGCGGGCGTAATGCCGCCGACCACTTTAGGAATGTTGCGGGTCTGGTAGTTGGGGTTGCCCGGATCCACGCGTTCCGGTGAAAAGCACAGGAAGAAGTGCTCGCCGACCTTGAGATCCGCTTTCTCAAACATCGGCAGCATCAGCTCATCCGTCGTCCCGGGATACGTAGTGGACTCCAGCATCACCAGCATGCCGTTATGCGAATGCTGGGCGATCTCGTGGCAGGCGCTGACGATGTAACTCATGTCCGGATCTTTGGTTTTCCGGAGCGGCGTGGGCACGCAGATGTTGATCGTGTCCAGCGCGGCCACGGCCCCGAAGTCGGTCGTAGCGCGGATTTTTCCGTCGCGCACCAGCGGCTTCAGAACTTCCGTCGGTACGTCCTGCACGTAGGACTCGCCGCGGTTGATGGAGGCCACCTTGCTGTCCTGCAGGTCGATCCCCGTTACGGCGAAGCCGGCTTGGGCGAACTCGACCACCAGCGGCAACCCCACGTAACCCAATCCGACCACGCCCACACGGGCCGTGCGAGTCTGGATCTTCTTCCGCAATTCTTCCGCGTAGTTCACCGCTTGCTCTGTCATCAACGTTTGCTCTGTCATGAGTTAGTCCTGTGTCTCCCGATAGTAAAACTCGCCGCGCGCGGTGATCTCCGCCGGCCCGGCCAATAAAATGTCTTCACCCTGCCACCGCAGCTCCAAAGGACCCGCGGGAGTCAGCACGCGCACCGGATCGTCCACCAACCCGCGGGCCCGCGCCGCGGCGGCCGCTCCCGTGGAACCCGTTCCCGAACTCATGGTTTCGCCTGCGCCGCGCTCGAAAAAGCGGACGTCCAAGGTGTGCCGGTCCACTACCCGTACGAACGACACGTTGGTCCGGTTGGGGAAACGAGGATGGCGTTCTAGTGTTTCCCCCAGCGCGCGCCAGTTCCAATCGAAAGTCCCGGGGACCCATACTACGCACTGCGGGTTTCCAATGTTGAGTGTCGTCGCGGCGAAGTCCGAAAGCCAATTCGCACTAAGTTCTTGGATCTCCGCTCTCCCCATGTTCATTTCAAAGGAGAAAACAAACCCCTGGCGATCCAGTAGCTCTAGCCGCTTCAGACCAGCACCTGTGCCGATGCGGACCGTCGAACCCGCCTTACCGCCTTCGACCAGCACGGCCGCCGCACAACGCGTGCCGTTACCTGAAATCTCACTCCGGCTGCCGTCGGAGTTCCACAACTCGATCGAGCCGTCGCAATCCGGCCCGCCTTCCCTCAGCACAATCCACCCGTCCGCGCCCACTCCCGTATATCGGGCGCAGATGGCCCGCGCAACAGCCGCAAGGTCGCGAATTTCGTTGGGGATGCGGTCCGCCCAGGAAATCAGAAAATCATTTCTGGCGCCATGCGTTTTAATGAACGGGACTAGCAATCGATTTTTCCTGGCGCACAACGGACTCACGCCTGTGCGCCTATCGCCGTTGGTAAATCTCCACCATCGGCGCTCCTTTCACCAGAATCTGACGCTGCAATTGATAGTGTAAGCCCTGGGCTTCCGCTCTCACGAGCGCCGCCGATACGGTATCCCCCGGAATCGCCAAGGCCCACTCCTCGCGCAGAAACTTCTCTGGTTGCAAGATCGCCGCGTCCCAGGCCGGACCGTTCCCCTCGTGCAGCCCCTGGCGCAGCGGAATGTCGGCGCGGCGCAGAACTTCGGCTAACCCGCTGCCGAACGTGAGGATGACTCCGGCTCCAGGGCGGTAGTTTTCGGCCAGGTACTCGGCTGCCGGAGCCGTCCACGCCCGCCGCGTTTCCGAGTTCTCCGCCGCTTCTTGCCAGCATATCGAAGGCGCGAACCACATCGGCAGGCTCGTCAGCGCCGCCAGCACCACTGCTCCCGCGCCTTGAAATCGTGAGGGCAGCAGGGTCGTCAGAGCCCCCGCCGCCAAAGCCGCCACCGGCAGTACGGCGATCGCATAGCGCGTGTTGTATAAGCTCCATGGGCCGAGTTGAGGCAGAGTGAGGACCGCGCCGCCGGAGTGCAAGCTCCACACGAAAAACACCGGCACCAGCGCCAGCAACGCCAGCGGCCACCAGGCTTTCCTCATCGCCGCTACTACCGCCCCAAGCACGCCGGCGCCCAGCGCAAGCCGGCCCACCACCAGCCGCGCAGCCGTCCAGTAGTAAACAATCGCCGCGCCCCAGTGATGATCCGTCGGATAGTGCAGGCCCTGAGCCGCTTGCCGCTTTAGCAACGCCGTCGCGGAATACGGGCCGTTGTAAAACTCGAGCGCGTTGCCGTTGTAATACTGATTGTGCGCCAGCCATGCGAGGGGCGCTATCGCGGCCAGCGCCATGTATAACACCGCGTGCGATTTCTTCTTTGACGCCACCAGCAAATACAGGCTCACGAAGGGAATCAGGAACCAGCTTTCATAGCGCGTCATGGAGCCCAAGTTGGAGGCCACGGCCGCGGCGAGCACCGCCCACACCGACTGCGTGTCGCGGAACCACAGCGTGGACCACAGCAGCGCCATCACCGCCGCCATCTGCAACGGCTCCGTCATGGCCGTCGACTGCAAGTACAGCATGTTGGGATTCAGTGCGAACAGGAGCGCGGCCGCCAGCGCGGCGGCATTCGACCCGTACATCCGCCGCGCCGACGCAAACAGAAACGCGCCCGCCAGAATAAAGCACGCGCACGACGGAATCGCTCCGGCCGCTCCGCTGTGCCACCACGCATCGCGCATCGCAAACGGAATCATCAGAAGGTGCGGCAGCGGCAGCCACACCGTGCCTAGCTGTTCCGGACCGGGCGTGCGGGAATCGAGCACTCGCCGCGCGATGTCCAAATGCGACTCGGCGTCGCCGTCGTACACGGAATAGCCGCGCGACACGCACCACGCCGCCGCGGTGATGCCGGCCGCGGCCAGCAGCACGGTCACACCGGCTAACGCCAGGGTGTTAAAACGACGTGAATCTGCGGAACTCTTCGAAACGCGCATCGATTTCGGCGCGCTCCAGCGTGCGGAAGCGTTCCACGCCGAACCGCTCGCAGCAAAAGCTCCCCATCACGGAGCCGTAGATAACAGCGCGGCTCAATTCGCCGCGGCTGATGTGATCGGCTTCCAGGTCGAAGCCCTGTTGCGCCAGATAGCCGATGAAGCCGCCGGCAAAGCAATCGCCCGCGCCGGTCGGGTCGAACACGGTTTCGAGCAGGTACCCCGGCACGATGAAGTAGGAATCCCGGCGGAACAACATCGCCCCGAACTCGCCGCGCTTGATGACTAAAGTGTGCGGACCCATGTCGAGAATCGCGCGCGCGGCCTTCTTCAGATTGTCCTGGCCGCTCAGCATGCGCGCTTCGGCGTCGTTGATCAGCAGGAAGTCCCATTCGCGGATGGTGGCCAACAGCTCCTCGCGGAAATCCTTGATCCAGAAATTCATGGTGTCGCCGCCCGCCAGCCGCAGCTTGCTCATCTGCGAGCGCACGTGGCGCTGCAGGCGCGGCTGGATGTTGCCCAGCAGCAAATACGAATCGTCGCGGTAGCTGTGCGGCAGCTTGGGGTTGAAGTCGGCGAACACGTTCAACTCGGTGGTGAGCGTTTCGCGGTCGTTCATGTCCGGCGTGTATTTTCCCGCCCAGAAGAAGGTTTTGCCGGCGACGCGCTCCAGTCCTTCGAGGTCGACGCCGTGCTCCTCCAGCAGGTCCGTGTCTTCCTTGGCAAAATCGTCGCCCACCACGGCGACGATGCGCGTGCGGGTGAAATAGCTCGCGGCCAGCGAAATGTAGGTAGCCGCACCGCCTAGCATGCGGTCCACGCGTCCGTGCGGCGTTTCGACACCGTCATAGGCCACCGAGCCTACTACGACAAGAGACATTTCTAGATTGTACCGGGTCGCGCGGGCGTGGCGCTGGAAATTCGGCACACGCGCTTCCAGACGCGGCGTTTCGAGGGCCCGCACCGCTACAATAACGTTTCATGCCCGAATTGCTCAGCGGAAAAACCGCACTGATCCTCGGCGTCGCCAATCGCTGGAGCTTGGCGTACGCCATTGCCCAAGCCTTCCGGCGGGAGGGCGCCAAGCTCCTGCTCACCTACCAGGGCGAACGCCAAAAAGAGACGGTAGAAGAACTTGGAACCGAACTGGGCGCAGCCGCGATTTTCGATTGCGACGTCTCGAAAGACGAGGACCTGACCCGCCTCACCGAAACCGTGCGCGGACAAGGGCGGCTGGATGTGGTCGTGCACAGCATTGCCTTTGCCAATCGCGAGGATTTGTCGCGGCCGTTCGTTGAAACCTCGCGCGCCGGTTACAGTCTCGCGCAAGATGTGAGCGCGTATTCGCTGGTGGCCGTAGCCCGTGCTACCGCCCCGCTGATGACCGAAGGTGGGTCGATCATGACGCTCACCTACCTGGGTTCGACCCGCGTGGTGACCAATTACAACGTCATGGGCGTCGCCAAGGCCGCTCTCGAGGCCGCAGTGCGTTATCTCGCCGCCGATCTCGGGCCCTCGAACATCCGTGTGAACGCGATCTCCGCCGGCCCGGTGAAGACCACCTCCGCGCGAGGCATCAAGGATTTCTCCAAGGTCCTGGACAACGTCGCGGCCCACGCGCCCCTGCGTCGGAATTGCGACCCTGCCGAAGTAGCCGACGCGGCCGTGTTCCTCGCTAGCAGCTTGGGTCGAGGCGTCACCGGCAACGTGCTGTACGTCGACGCCGGCTTTCAGATCATGGGCCTGTAGGCTGGATTCTCGCCGAGACGCCAAGTCGCAAAGAATTGCAGAAAACGATCTGGCGTTCTTTGCGTCTCCGCGCCTTTGCGAGAGATCAGGCTTTACTTCTTGGCCTTGGGTGCGATGATCTGCGAGAGCACGTCGGGCTTTAACTCGTCGCGCTCCAGGTGCGGATAGCGCTCGCCGCCGTGGTAATCGATGCGCACGGTGCGATAGTAGTCGCTGTCCTTGATCAACAGCTCGATGGGCGTAGTGCTTTTGGCGGCCTTGGCCACGGCTTCGTGCAACAACGTCGAACTGTACTGACGGCCGTTCACCGCGATCACCTGCGCGGACGGAGCGATCCCGGCCAGTTGCGCCGGCCCGCCCACGGCGACATCCTCCACCGATCCGGTCTCGGTCAGCGACAAGCCCAGCGAGAACGCCAGGTTCACGTGCTTGTTCTCGCTCTCCCGCGCCTTCCACATAGGCGAAGCTGTGTCGTTGAACACAATCTTCCAGCCGCCGTTTTCGATCCCGCCCACCGGCGCACGCGGCGCGACGTTATTCACGCGGCGGCGCAATAGCATGGCCCAATCGTACGGCTGCACCGCGTTGAGGCCCGCCACGATATCGTCGAAGGTGTACGGCTTCAACGCCGGAGCGCCGCCTGGTCCGCCCTCGAAGGCCCGCACGAAATCGTCCAGCGACTTGGCGCCGCGGCTGAGTTGGCGGATCATTACATCGACCTCCAGCCAGATCAGCGTGCCTTCCTCGTAAAAATCCACCGAACGCCGCAGGTTGGCGTAATCACCGCGCGCGTCGTACAGCAGTTGCGCCGCGACGGCCGTGTCCGCCAGCGGCCTCCACGCCCGCCCGGGCTCGCGATCCAGCTCCGCCGCATTGATGGCCAGCTCATCGCGAAACTCGTCGGCGGTCTGCAGCCCACTGCGCGGCGTCAGGATCTCGCCCAGATATTCGGTCAGCCCCTCGTACACCCACAGCAGATCGCCCTGCATGGGTTGGTTATAATCGGCCGTCGCCAGGCCCGCCGGCCGGCGGTATTTGCCGTTCCAGGAATGCACGAATTCATGCGGCAGCAAACCCGCGTTCACCTTGCGCGAGGTTTCATCGGTGGCGCCGCGTTCGGCGATACGGTCGTCGCTCGACTCATGATGCTCCAGACCGAAATGGGCCACGTGATCGCTCAGCGTCAATAAGAAGTGATAGTCGCGGTAATGCCGCGAACCGAACAACGCGCCGGTCTCGGCCACCAGGCGCTTGTAATGATCGATGTCCTCGGCCGGCATCTCCAGCGCCGAATCGCTGTCCGCGGCCAGGTGCAGATAGTGCGGCGCACTGCTATCGATGCCCAGGTCGATGGTGCGGTAATGCGCTCCCATCGAGACCGGCGAATCGATCAGCGTGGTCAGCGAGACAGGCTTAAACTCGACCTCCGTTCCCGACTCGCGCGCTACGGGCAACGCGGTCCCGAAGCGCCATGTGGCAGGGACCTTCAACGTGGCTTGGTAGTTCGCTTGATCGGGAGCAGCGCCTTTGGGATACAGCAGCACTTGATTCCAACTCAGCACGGCCAATTCCGAATCCGCCGACGCCCCCGAACTAAACCCCGCCCCGTCCGGCTGCAGGATGAAATCGAAGGTGATATTGAGCGACGAAACTCCGGCGGGCACCGTGATGTGGAAGCCAAACATGTCCACGCTATCGCGATTCCAGGCGATGGTTTGCCCGTTTCCCGTGATCTTCAGATTCACCAGATCCGTGACCGGGCCGGTCGGCCCATGCTCGCCGGGAATCCACTGCGGGTATTGCAAGGTCAGTGGGCCGGGTTTCACCGGCATGTCGATTTGGGCGTGCAGCAAGCGGCGCGAGACGTCGGAAGCGTTCAATCTGAGGCGCACGGGAGAGTCCTGAGCGCACGCCAGCGCGGCCCCGAGAAGGGCGGCGAGCATCGTCGTTCGCATGCTATTTGAGCTCCCTGTAGTAAAACAGCAAGTCCGTGGCCGGAGGCTTCACGCCCACCTGCCGCAGCATGGCCATCACCTGGCCGCGATGGAGCGTCGCGTGATTCACCACGTGCAGTACCAGCTTGTACGCCTCGTTTTCGAACGTCTTCCCGTCCATCCCCTTGTAAGTGACGACGCGCGCGAGGCCGGCATCATCGAGTGACGCCGCCCAGTCCTCCCACTTCCTTTGGATTTCGGGCCAGCCGGTCTCCGCTAAGTTCCAGGCCGCCTCCGCCCAGTTAGACAGCGGCAGTCCGATATCGGTCAGCGTCGGATCGACCACGCGCCAGCACCAGATGCGATCGGCCAGATAGATGTGGCCGAGAGTCTGGGCGATGCTGTTATGCGAAACGCCCAAGGGCTTGTGGAGATCCTCGGGAGGCAGCGCCCGCGCCGCGTCCATCAGCTTGCGCGAGGCCCACCCGGAATAGCGAAGATGCGATAAGGCTTCCGCGGGTACCATAGTGTTCTTATAATCTCATGCCGGAACTCCCCGACATCACGGTGTACATCGAGGCGCTGGATGCGCGCGTGCGCGGACACGTGCTCGACCGCGCCGAAGCTCGCGGGCCGTTTTTGTTGCGCACGGTGGACCCGCCGCTCTCCGCTGCCGTCGGGAAGCGCGTAACGCGGTTCAGGCGAATTGGCAAGCGCATCGCCATCGGTTTCGAAAACGACGTATGGCTGGTGCTGCATCTCATGATTGCCGGACGCCTGCACTGGAGCCCTCGTTACAAAATTCCCGACGGCCGCCGGACGCTGGCCGCGTTCGGTTTCGATTCCGGCTGCCTGACGCTAACCGAGGCGGGATCGCAAAAGCGCGCTTCGCTGCACGTGATGGGGAGCGAGGCTGCGCTCGCGGACCTCGATCCGGGCGGCATCGATGTGTTGAGCGCGCCGCTCGAGCAATTCTCGCGAGCCCTTACGCGCACCAACCACACGCTCAAGCGCGCGCTCACCGATCCGCACCTGTTCAGCGGAATCGGCAACGCTTACTCCGACGAGATCCTGCATCGCGCGGGCCTATCACCGGTCACCTGGACCACGCGGTTAAGCGCCGAGGAAATCGAGCGCCTTTACCTCGCTGTCCGCGCGACGCTCGACGAGTGGATCGACCGGCTGCGCGCGGAAGCGGCGGGCAAGTTTCCGGAAGGAGTCACCGCATTCCGCAAGGAGATGGCCGTGCATGGACGTTACGGACAGACTTGTCCCCGCTGCGGGACGAAAGTCCAGCGCATTCGTTATGCATCCAATGAGACGAACTATTGTCCGCGCTGCCAGACCGGCGGAAAGCTCCTGGCGGATCGCGCGTTGAGCCGCCTGCTTAGAGAAGACTGGCCGCGGACGTTGGAGGAACTGGAAGAAATGCGCTCGACGTCTACCCGTTGAGGCGAAGGGTGCAAGCACCAAGCGCGGAGGCTCCACAAGCCGGGGTTCATTTGTTTAGCCGGCACCCGCAGCCTTGCCAGAATACAGGCGTATCTCCGGCACGTAAGTGCGCGCTTCTAGGGCTGCGGGTAGGCCTCGGTTCAGAATGTGGTGCGCAAGCGCATCTCCAATGCCCAGGAGTTCCGCCGCAGCGTGTACGTCCGCTTCGGGCACTAAAGCGGACATAGCCAACGAGCCGACACCAGTCAAGGGACGTCCTTCAGCCATTTCGGCTTCACGCAATAGCTTTTGGGCTTCTCTCTGATGCGCCTCAGCCTCCGCTATGAGGTTCTGTGCCTCCGCTTTGAGTTTGGCGGTCTCGGCGTTCTTCCTTCTAATCTCTGCAATCTTGTCTGCCCAGTTCAAGGCAAGGTCGATAATTGCCTTACTTGCAGTGATCGCGCCGCCGATTACAACCGCAGTGGGCGCGGGAACTAACCCGAGGCAGTAACACACTAAGCCAACGCTCACAGCCAGAGGGGCGGCGGCTGCGGTGTAGTTCACCGTACCAGGCGTCACGGTAACCGAGGGCGGATCGGATGCTACACCAAGCGGCTGAAGAGCCGCAGCAACGTCCCGAAATATTTCAAGTGTAATACCGCTTGTCGCAGCGAGCTCCGTCAGAAAAATGCGGCCGTCGTTCGTACCCGGAAATAGAGAGAGATGGAGCGTAATACCAGCAACCCTCGGCTCAAGTTCCACAGGTAAATCACCTTCGCTAACGGCGCGTATAACCTGCTCGTCGCTGAAGTTCAATCGCCGCAAAAGCGCCAGGGTGAGCCGCGGCCGGTTCTGATCACGCCACAACTGAAGCGCAATTAAATCAGATGGAGCCGTCGTATAAACACCGGCTCTATAGAGAAAGTCTGCGCGCTCATCGAGGGGGATGGCGTTAAATAATTCGTCCGCCAAGTGTGGGATCTCAGGCATGACATGAAACTATAACAAGTTCGGCTGCCTGCTGGCCGACGCCGCCTCCTCTGGGATGCTGGGCGCACACGCATGAGGAATTGGCCGGGCCTGCTCGTCGATCATTTCTCGAAGCGTTCCGATGGGGAACGTGTCAGAAGACGCATGGAACGTCACCGTCACACGTCGGCCGTCGGGATGTTGATAGCGCTGATGACTTCCCCGTTGCCGCCGAAGTAGGAATCCGTCTCGCAACAAAGCGCTTGAGATCTCGCGGGCGGTGACGCTTCTGAGTTTGTGATAGTCAACCGCCACGCCTAAACGGTAACGGCTACGCGCGCATCAGTGAAGACCTGGACGTCCTCCGTGGGGCCTTCAGGAAGCGCGATACCGTCTTCCCGCAGCTCGTCGACGATCATCGCCACGACTTCTTGGATGTGCCGGTAGGCTTCTTCCTGAGTATGGCCCCAGGTAGCCGCACCGTACTGCCGGAGAGACGGGCAGTATGCGCGCCAGCGATCCTCGTCTGGCTCCACGACAACTTTGAAGGTGTAGGTCTTCATCGCTCCGCTTTCAGTGTAAGGCGGGCGACCTCATAAAGCTACGCCTTCAAGAATTTCTGGATCTCCGCCAGCGTTTCCTTAGGAGCGCTCTCCTGCAGCGAGTGGTTGCCCGGCAAGCCCTTGCCCTGCACGTTGACGCCGTACTCTTTCCAGATCCCCAGCACGTCGTACTGCGTGCCCATGGCGCCCTTCTCGGCCCACAGCGTCAGCAGCGGACACTGCACCTTTTTGCCGGCCTTCATGTCCTCGTTGTCGAGCTTCAGATCGATCGACGCCGACGCGCGGTAGTCTTCGCACATCGCGTGGATGTTCTCCATGGTTGCCGACGTGCGCAGATATTCTTTCTGCACTTCGTTGGTCGCGCGAGCCAGGGCCGCGTCATTGGTCGCCTTGAGCTCGTTCTCGGGACCCGGCGCCGCTCGCAGATAGTTGAACCAGTGGAAATACGCCCGCACGAACTCGATCGTCACATGGCTGTACAGGTAGTTCGCCGGGACGATGTCCATCACCACTAGCTTTTGGACTTTGTCCGGATGATCCCACGCCATGCGCAAGCCCACGCGGCCGCCGCGGTCGTGGCCCACCATGTTGAAGCGGTCGTAGCCCAAGTGCTTCATCACCTCGACGCCGTCGAGCGCCATCGGACGCTTGGAATAATTGCGGTGGTCGTCGGTGTCCGGGGATTTGCTCGAATCGCCGTAGCCGCGCAGGTCGCACATCACCAGCGTGAAATCCTTGGCCAGATCCGGCGCGATCAACCGCCAGGTAATCAACGACTGCGGAGCGCCATGGAACATCAGCACAGGCGGACCCGACCCGCCGATGACCGTGTTGATCTCGGCGCCCGTGGTCTTGATGCGTTCGTTGCGGAATCCGGCTGGGAACAAGTGCTTCCAAGCGGGCTCGCCGCTGGCGGGCGCGGAGCCCTGAGCCTGAGCCTTCTTAGCAACCAGCGCGGCTGCCCCGGCCACCAGAGCAGTCTGCTGCAATAAATCGCGACGGGTTTTCACGGACATGAGAACCTCCTTAAGGTTTTTCGTGGAGCGGGCTTTAGCCTGCAACGGAGGCTTCAGCCTCCGGGTCGATTCGGGCGCTAAAGCACCCGTTGCAGGCTGAAGCCCGCTCCACAACAAGTTACCTTCCGACGGGCTGTCCGCCCGTCACGGGCTTGGCATCCGGCACCGGCAATCCCTTGGCGAGCAGCGCCTTCGTCAGGATCTGCTCGGCGGCGGGGAACAGTTTTTTCGAATTGGCCATGAACAGGCCGCGAGTGATCATCAGCGGCGTCCAGCCCAGGCGGTTCTTGACGTCGAGCTGCGCGCCCTGATCCACCAGGTACTGCACAATCGAAGGCTGGTTCGAAATGATCGCCCCGTACAGCGGCGTCATGCCGTCCCAGCGCGGATCGCCCACGCCCAGGTCCAGCAGATCTTTCATATTCTCCGGATAATCCAGCAGCGTGAACTCCGGGCTGCCGATCATCGGGAAGTCGCCCAGATGCGTGCGCGCGTTGATGTCGTTGCCCAGCTCCAGGCACAGCTTCACGGCTTCCAGGCGGTCGGCCTCCGATACGCCGTTGAACGGACCGGGCGTTTCGCCTTCGTAGTAATCGAGGCCGGCCGCGGCCATAAGCGGCGTCACGCCGACCTCGGTCGGAATCATCGGATCGGCGCCGTGCTTGACCAACAACCGCATGTAAGGCGCATCGCCATTCCGCGCCGCCACGTAAAATGGCGTCGCGCCGACAAAGCTCAAATAATGCCGGCCCAGCGGAATGTTCGGCGGATTGCGAGTGGTGCCCAGACCGATGGTCATGTGCATCTCTTTCCACTTGATGCGCGCATTCGGATCGGCCCCGTGATCCAGCAGCTTTTCGGCAAGTTGCAAGCTGGTCACATCTCCGGTCTGGCGCGGCGGGCCCAGCGGATCTTCGCCCAGCGCGGCGGCTTCCCACGGCGTACCCGGCTTGCGCATCCAACCTATGGACGACAAGGGCGAACCGTTGGGATCGGGAGCATTCGGATCGGCCTTGTGATCCAGCAGCATCGAGGCCAGATCGTAGTATCCGTTCACAATGGCCATCGACAACGCGGTGGTTCCATCCGGAGCCGTGTCGCCCACATTGGCGCCGTGTTCCAGCAGAATCTTAGCCGCATCGGTCCGATGATTCCGCACCGCAAACAGAAACGCCGTAAAGCCCGTCTTGGACTTGGCCTTCACATTTGCGCCGAATTCAACCAGCAGTTCCGCCGCCTTGGCATTGCCCTCTCCGGCCGCCCACATCAGGGCCGTCTGTCCGCGGAACGGCTCGACGGTGTTGACCTTCGCTTCGTGGACCAGTAGCGTTTTGACGGTTTCGAGGTTTCCGTTGAGCGACGCCGTCATCAGCGCCGTCTCGCCCTCCCCGGAGGTGCTATTCGGATCGACGCCGGCCTTGAGAAGCCGTTCGACAATCGCCGCGCTCCCGCTCTTGGCGGCCAGCGCCAGGGGCGTCATGTTGTAACGCGTGCTCGCGTTGACTTTAGCTCCCGCGTCGATCAGCATCCCCGCAATCGCCGCTTGATTCTCCTGCGCCGCCCAGTGAAGTGCCGTTGAGCCATCCGCATCCGTGGCGTTGACGTCCACCTTCTTGGCCAGGAGCGATTTGACGGCGGCGGCATCGGTGCGCTTCACGGCGTCGATCAGGGGCGTGCTCGCCATCGCGGCGCTCAAGTAGGCAGCCGATCCAATGAGCCACAGAGCTGCGAGACACAACCACCTGTCAACCGGTCGGAAAGCCATAGCGTTCCCTCCGGCGTACAGTATATAATAAACACGTTCTAAAAAGCTCGCCCGCTTCCCTATGACTAAGTGGCTCGTACCGGTTTCTTTGCTCGCCGCAGTGTTCATTTTCGTCCCTACGGGTCGCACCCAGGCGCCCAATCCGCAGCGGAGCGCGCAAGCTCAAACCGCCGTCAATCAAACTACGGCTGCGCTGCAGAAGTACTGCGTAACCTGCCACAGCGAGGCGCTCAAAACGGCCGGCCTGGTGATCAACCCGGCCGAAGCCGCCAATCCCGCTGCCCACGCTGAGATCTGGGAAAAAGTCATCCGCCAGTTGAAGGTGCAATCGATGCCGCCGCCGCGCATGCCGCGCCCCGACGCCGCCACCTACAAGCAGGCGGTGGCGCTGCTTGAAACTTCGCTCGACGCGAGCGCAGCCGCGAAGCCCTACCCTGGCGACACGCCGCACGTGCGCCGCCTGACGCGCACCGAGTATCAGAACGCCATCCGCGACCTGCTGGCCGTTGACAATCTGCCCAAGGAACTCGATTTCACCGTCCTTTTGCCCGCTGACAACGCCGCCAGCGGCTTCGACAACATCGCCGACTTGCTGTATATTTCCCCGGCCATCATGGAGCGTTACTTGGACTCCGCCAAGAAGATCGCCAGGCTGGCCGTGGGAGACATGGGCATGCCGCCGCTGGTGAACATCCATCGGATTCCGGTGCAATCCACGCAGGACCAGCGCGTTGAGGATCTCCCCGAAGGTACGCGCGGCGGAATCGCCATCAACAGCTATTTCCCGCTGGACGGCGAGTACGTGTTCAAGCTCGAGATGGCCGCGGCGGGCCGCGAAGCGCATCAACTCGAAATCAGCATCGATGGCGAGCGCAAGCAGTTGATCGCGGTCGGCGGAGGTGGCGGGCGCCGTGGCGTGCAGCAGCCCAACGAATACCGCATCGCCGTGAAAGCCGGACCCCGGCTGGTGGGCGTGACTTTCGTCCAGCGCACCGAGGCCTTGGACGAAGCTACGGTAGCCCCGCGCCTGCGCAGCCGCGGCACCATGGCAGCGATTTCGTCGGTGATCATCAGCGGTCCTTACAAGCCGACCGGACCGGGCAACACCCCCAGCCGCCAGCGCATTTTCGTGTGCACACCCGCGAATGCGTCCGACGAATTGCCTTGCGCCAAGCGCATCCTGGAGACCCTCACGCGCCGGGCCTACCGGCGTCCGTCGACCGACGCTGATATCAACCGGCTGCTGCCCTTCTATCAGGCCGGCCGGGAAGGCGCCAGCTTCGACGTCGGAATCGAGCGAGCGCTGGAGCGTCTTCTGGTGAGCCCGCAGTTCCTCTATCGCATCGAACGCGATCCCGCCAACGCCGTCGCCGGCACTCCCTACCGCGTCAGCGACCTAGACCTCGCGCAACGGCTGTCGTTCTTCCTGTGGTCCAGCATTCCCGACGACGAGCTCCTGGATCTGGCGGCGAACGGAAAGTTGAAGGACGCGGCGGTTCTCGAACAACAGGTGCGCCGCATGATGGCCGACCCGCGCTCCGAGGCCATGATCAACAATTTCGCCGAGCAGTGGCTGTACCTCCGCGACATCAAGATCAAGGACCCGGACCTGTACCTGTTCCGCGATTTCGACGAAACCCTGCGCACGGCCCTGGAGCGTGAAACCGAGCTGTTCCTGGACAGCATCATGCGTGAAGACCGCAGCGTGCTGGACCTGCTCTCCGCGAATTACAGCTTCATTAACGAGCGTCTGGCCAGGCATTACGGCATCCCCAACATTCACGGATCAGACTTCCGGCGCATCGAGTTCCCCGCGGACAGCCCGCGCGGTGGATTGCTGGGGCAGGGTAGCATCCTTACGCTGACTTCGTACTCGACGCGAACTTCGCCGGTGCTGCGCGGCAAGTACGTACTGGAAAATTTGCTGGCGTCGCCGCCGCCTCCGCCGCCGCCCAACGTTCCCTCGCTCAAAACCGAAGGGGCCACCGCGGGTGAGCAACTCACCATGCGCCAGGCCATGGAACAGCATCGCGCCAACCCGGCCTGCGCCAGTTGCCACGCTCGCATGGACCCCATCGGTTTCGCCATGGAGAATTTCGACGCGGTCGGCAGGTGGCGCACCAACGACGGCGGCCAGCCTTTGAACGTCGTCGCCGCATTACCCGACGGCACCAAGTTCGACGGCATGATCGGCCTGAAACAGGCCCTCTTGAAGGACCCGGACCGCTTCGCCGCCGCGGTAGCCGAAAAACTGCTAATGTATGCGGTAGGAAGAAACGTACAGTATTATGATGCGCCGGCTCTGCGGGCGATTGTGCGGGCCAGTGCGGCTGACAAGTATCGGTTTACGACGCTGGTTTTAGGCGTGGTGAAGAGCGTGCCGTTCCAGATGAGACTGCCTGAGGATGATCGGCCGTCGGCTTCGGCTGCCGCCGGGCGCGGTCAATAGGAGAAATCGATGACGTATCTGACCAAGAAGTCGCTTTCCCGCCGCACGCTTCTACGCGGGATGGGTGCAACGGTCGCATTGCCGTTGCTCGATTCCATGGTCCCGGCGATGCGCGCCGCGACCAAGCAACCGCCCCGTCTGGGCTGGGTCTACGTCTCCAACGGCATCATCCAAAAGCAGTTCATTCCCACCAAGACCGGCTATAACTTCGACCTCCCGCCGATTCTGCAGCCGCTGGCCAAGTATCAGGACCAGATCAACGTGCTCAGCGGCCTATCGCAGCTCGAAGCCAACACCAAGGGCGACGGGAGCGGCGATCACACCCGCGCTTCGGCCGCCTGGCTCACCGGCGTCCACGCTTACGACCGCACCCGGCCCGGCGTCCCCACGCAGCTCGCCGTCACCGCCGACCAGTGGGCCGCCCGCACTCTGGGACAGAACACGCCCCTGCCTTCGCTGGAACTGACGGTCGACACGCCGTCCCAAGGCTCCTGCGACTCCGGCGACTGCTTCTACGTCAACACCATTTCATGGCGCAGCGAGACCACGCCCAACATGCCGGAGAATCATCCGCGCATCGTGTTTGAGCGCCTGTTCGGCGACGGCGGCTCGAACGCCGACCGCATCGCCCGCGCCAAGGCCACCGGCAGCATTCTCGATTCCGTAGCCGAAGAAGCCGCCTCGCTAGCGGCCAGCCTGGGCCGCAAGGACAAATCCAAGCTGGGCGAGTACCTCGACTCGGTACGAGAAATCGAAAAGCGCATCCAGAGCGCCGAAGCCGAAGGCGCCGAGCGCATCGAACTGCCTGAGCGCCCCATCGACATCCCCAACACGCTGGCCGAACACACCAAGCTGATGTTCGACCTCCAGATCCTGGCCTTCCAGGCCGACATCACCCGCGTGTTCACCTTCATCCTGGCGCGCGAGTTGAGCCTGCGGCCCTACCCCAGCATCGGCGTGCCGGAGCCGCACCACTCGGTGTCGCATCACCGCGACGATCCGGAATTGGTCGCCAAGAAAGCCCGCATCGACACCTACCACATCGAGCTGTTCTCGTACCTCATCGACAAGATGAAGAACACGCCCGACGGGGACGGCTCGCTGCTGGACCACAGCCTGATCCTGTACGGCGGCGGCATGGGCAACGGCAACCTGCATCGCCACGAAGATCTGCCGTGCATCCTGGCAGGCAAAGCGGGCGGCAAGTTCAAGACCGGCCAGCACGTGGCTTATAAGATGGATACGCCAATGACGAATTTGCTGTTGGCGATGCTAGACAACTCCGGCGTCCACCTGGATAAGCTAGGCGACTCGACCGGCCCCCTGCCGATGGAACCGCTCTCGGTCGGATAGGACTCCGCCTTGTGTCGGCATTAGTGCCGACATGGCACGCACGAGTGCGTGCTCCACGGTCTTACACCGGGCCAGCCCCCGCCGCGGGAGCAGTCTGTCCCGCCGCCATCACCGGGAGCGGGTCCCGAGGCATCACAATCCAGCAGACGAAGTAGGCGACGATCCCAGCGCCGGGCGGCCAGAACGAGAGCAGCACCCACAGAATGCGCACCAGCGACACGTCCACGCCGAAGTATCGCGCCACACCGGCGCAGACGCCGGCGATCTTCTTGCCTTCCTCGGGGCGAGTCAAGCGGCTGCCGGCGGAGGGCCGCTCAAAACCTCTCGAAGCCGCGGCATTCGGAGTCGCCGTGCCGCAGGCGGAACAAAAGTTGGCCGTATCGGAAAGCTCGATTCCGCAGCGTGTGCAGAACATAAGCGCCTCCTTTCAAGATTCTACGCAACTGGCGTCCCGAAGGTTCCCAAAGTAGACTGAAGACATGGTGGCCTGGCAAGAGTTTCTGAGCAGCGACCCGCAGGTCTGCGGCGGTCAGATCTGTGCGACGGGGACTCGAATTCCCGTCACAGTGATCCTCGACAGTCTTGCCGAAGGCGCATCCAAGGATGAGATCTTGCGGAGTTACCCCTCGCTCGGCGCCAGCCACATTGATGCCGCGCTGGCATACGCCGCCGAACTGGCCCACGAAGAACACCTCGTGCCGATCCGGGCGACGTGAAGTTAAGGCCACCCGACTATGTCCTCTCCGGTACAACTCCGATGTCCCTCCTGTGGAGGCGTGCTGGTCCCGAATGAAGTTCTGGGAACGCTGGCCTGTCCATACTGTGGAGGGCTTTATAGGCTCGACGGCAATCAGGAGGAAAGGCATCAGGAATCGCGCAGCAAAACGGCACCCGATGTCGCGGCCATAATAGAGCAGGCTAAGAATGCCAACAGTGAGAGCCAGTTTAGAAGCCTCCTGTGGATACTAGCCTCTATCCGGGGCGATGCCGCGATGGTCTATTTGACGGAGGTATCGACAAGCACGGATGCGCTGCGCGCTCCTATTGCGGTCGAGGCTCTGAAGCAGGCATACTCTCAAGAGAGCTCAATACCGGCACTCGTCGCCGGCCTGAAGAATCCTCACCCATTGGTACGCGTTGAAGTCGCAGGGCTGGTTACAGGGCGGTACAAATGGCTGGCCGGCGACGCCGAAGTCGCGGACGCGCTCGTGGCCTCGCTAGCTGATCCAATTTACGACGTTCGCATGCTTTGTGCCATTGACCTTGGTGACAGCGGAACCAAGGACGCAGTGCCAGCCTTGGTCCAAGCCTGGAAGGTGGCTGCCAGGGACGGGTATTTCCCTGCTGCTGGGTACGTCGACGGCGGCGCGCCGCAGTTTCTCGTAATGAAGTCCGTTGAAGACTCACTTAAGAAACTTGTCCCGGCCGAAGCTGATCGGCTGATCCGCGAGGTTGAACAAGACAGAAGTCTGTCGGAATTGGCGCGGTCGTGGATTGATTATCGTCGGTCCCCGTCAAGCCGAAACTATCGGAAAATGGCCCGCCGGGTTCGCTAAAGACGCAGCGCCTACAGAGCCCTGAAGGAGCACCGTAATGTTTCCCTGCGCGCGGTGCTGCCGCCGTGCCATTCCGTGGATCGTGATATGCTACGCCACATGATGTGCCGAGCCCTGTCCGCCATACTCCTCGTCTCCACTGCAAGTCTTTCTATCGCGCAGGTCAAGAACTTCCAGCCGGTCACGCAGAAGGAGCTCGAAAATCCCAGCCCTAACGACTGGTTGATGTACAGCCGCACGTTCGATGCCCAGCGCTACAGCCCGCTCACCCAGATCAACAAGAGCAACGTGAATCAGCTCGGCTTGGCTTGGTCGCGGGGCATGGCGGCGGGAGCGGTCGAGACCATCCCGATCGTTCATAACGGCGTGATGTATATCGCGGGGCCCGGCGCGACTGTGCTGGCGCTCGACGCTACCAACGGCGATCTGCTGTGGGAGTACAAGCGCCCCGTCGCCGCCAACATCGCGGCCACCGCGCGCACCAAAACCATCGCGCTCTATGGCGATGTGATCGGCTACACCGCGCCCGACAGCTTCGTGGTCGGCCTGGACGCGCGCACCGGCGAGCGGCGATGGGAGACCAAGGCCGACGCTCGCAGCCACACCTCGGGGCCGATTGCGATCGATGGCAAGTTCATTTCCGGTGGTAGCTGTGGGGGCAATCTCCGAGCCAATTGTTACATCGCCGCGCACGACGCGCTCACCGGCAAGGAGCTCTGGAAGTTCTACACCGCGGCGGGCGACGACGATCCCGGTGGCAAGACTTGGGGCGGGGCTCCCGAAGCTAACCGGACCACATCCACCTGGGGCCTGCCCGGCACTTACGACATCCAGCGCAAGGTCCTCTATTGGGGCGTCGCCAATCCCACGCCCAATACGCGCGCGGCCCGGCACCAGGGCAATCCGGAAGCTATCTCGCGCACCGCGCCGTCGGATCTGTACAGCAATTCCACACTGTCGCTCGATCCCGCGACCGGCAAGCTCAACTGGTATTATCAGCATCTGCCGGGCGACGATTGGGACGAGGATTACACGCATGAACGCATCCTGTTCCACACGCGCATCAATCCCGATCCCAAGTACGTCAAGTGGGCCAACCCGGACGCGAAGGGCACTGAGCACGACGCGGCGGTGATGGTGGGCGAAGGGGGCGGCGTGTTCGTGCTCGACCGCGGCAACGGGCAGTTTCTGTGGGCCACTCCGTTCCCGTACGATGTGCCTAATTTCCTGATCAAGGACATCGACGTCAAGACCGGGCGCACGGAAATCAACTGGGACCTGGTGTTCAAGAAGCCCGGCGAGAATCACCTGATCTGCTTCTACAACACGCGCAGCTTCTGGCCGCTGGCGTACTCGCCCAAGAACAATTCGCTGTACGTGCCGTACATCGATAGCTGCCTGGACATGACCTCGGCCAACGGCGACCAGCGCGAGAAACGCGGTGGCAAGACCCGGCCGGGCACCGACCTGGACCATCTGAACGCCATCGCCAAGATCAACATGAGCACGGGCGAGACGTTGCGCTTCAACTATAACCGCGCTCCCACCAACGGGGCTGTGCTCGCGACCGCAGGCGACCTGATTTTCCATGGCGACTTGAACCGCCGCTTCCGCGCCTTCGATGCAGACACTGGCAAGGAGTTGTGGCAATTGATTGTCGGCGGCATGATCGCGGTGAGCACCATCACGTATGCGGTGAACGGGCGCCAGTATGTCGCGGTCACCACCGGCGACGGGCTACTCGCGGCGGGCCTGATGACGCAAGCGGATTTGAAGGCTGTGCGCGGGCATAACGCCATCTACGTGTTCGCTCTGCCTGAGCGGAAATAGGACAGAGCGCGGAAAACGCGAGACTATCGGACCGCTACGTCAACGGTGTACTTCCCAAACACGACGACTTTGGTAGATCCACGCGATAGGCCAAGCAGGGCGGTTCCGTCCCGATTCAGAGTCGTGACGGACGGTGATTGCGAAACGAACTTGATCCTAGTAGACCGGTTTAGGCTCACCCGAGTCCCGTCTGCATGGATGCCCCAGACTCGGAGTCCCGGTTGGCAAACCGCCGAAGCCTCATCCGAAACCGCAATACAACCACCGAGGGGGATTATGAGGGCTGACGGGGAGAACTCTACGGGTGGAATCTCGACCGGTTCGACATCAATCTCGATCGAGTTGGATGCGACATCCTCCCCCGACACAGTTCTCCCAAGAGCAGCGAGCTGGGCCTTGCCGGGTTCGGTCTCCGACGAAAATTCAACCAGTACCGTCCAAGGAGGCTTGCCCAGAGGTGCATCAATGACGCCCATTGCCACTTCTCCCCCAACCAAGACACCTACGTAGTCCCCGGCTCCGGTTAGCTTAACCATCAGCTTCTGCCCCGGTCTGACCACAGCTCCGTTGGCCGGCGAAACGATGCGAAGAGTCGGCTTGTCGGCTGGCGCGGCCGGCACGAGGCTCACTGCTGCCAGTACTGTAGCCATGCCGGTGAGACGCGGGATCATTTGGATTGGATTCGGCACGTACCCGAGGGAATTATATAAGATACAACGAGGCGCATGGACCACTCCGCTGGAACTTGGGAAGCTTACGCGATCCGCTATGCGCATCACGACCGCACGGCGCGGGAGAACTTTATCGGCGGCGATCCGCACGATGGGCCGATGCCTATGGACTACTTTGTGTGGGCGGTGCGATCTGCAGGACGCGTGTTCGTGATCGACACGGGCTTCAATGCGGCGATGGGCCGCAAGCGCGGGCGCGAGATGCTGCGGCCGCCGGACGTGGGGCTGCGGGAGATTGGGATCGAGGCGGCGCAGGTTGAGGATGTGATCCTCAGCCATCTGCACTACGACCACTGCGGCAACCACAAGATGTTTCCCGCCGCGCGCTATCACGTGCAGGATCGCGAGATGTTCTTTGCCACCGGTCGGCATATGTGTCATGCGCACATGCGCATTCCGTTCGAGGAAGACGACGTCGTGGAGATGGTCCGGCGGCTGTACGCGGGGCGCGTGGTGTTTCACGACGGCGATGGGGAGATTGCGCCGGGATTGAGCTTGCATCATGTTGGGGGACATTCGATGGGCCTGCAGATGGTGCGGGTGAATACGCGGCGCGGCTGGGTCGTGCTCGCTGCCGATGCGTCGCATTACTACGCCAATCTGGAGCAGGGGCGGCCGTATCCGATTACTTATAGCGTTGGGGAGGCGCTTGAAGCTTTCCGGCGCGCTTATGAACTGGCTAGTTCGCCTGAGCATGTGATTCCGGGGCACGATCCGCTGGTGCTTGAACGCTATCCGCCGCCTCGGCCGGAGCTGGCGGGCTGGATCGCGAGGCTGGACTGAGGGATGGGGAGTTTGTGTAGCGACCGCCTTGCGTCGAGACGAGTCTCGACGTGGCACGCACGGGTGCGTGCTCCACGGAACCGGGGCCAGTTCTAATATGCCGGCTGCTTACGACGCCTCCAATTACCGAGCCGGGTGGCGCATGTGGATCGCTCCCGGCGTGATGATGCTGTGCACGCTGCTCAGCTACATCGACCGGCAAACGCTGGCTGTGCTTTCGCCCATGATCCTGCGCGACACCGGCTTGAGCGCGCAAGACTACACCGAGGCGATGTCGGCGTTCTCGGTCGCCTACATGATCGCCAACCCGCTGTGGGGATCGTTACTGGATTACATCGGACTGCGCGTGGGCATGCTGATCGCCGTTAGTATCTGGACTCTGGCCAGCTTGTCGCACGCGTGGGTCGTCGGCTTGCTGGGCTTCGCCGTGGCGCGGACCGTGCTGGGCATCGGCGAGGGCGCGGCGTTCCCAGGCGGATTCCGCACGGCCATCGATTCGTTGCCGCCCGCCAAGCAATCCCGGGGTATGGCGCTCGCGTATAGCGGGGCTTCGCTGGGCACCATTCTGACGCCGGCGATCGTCACTCCGCTCGCGCTGCGATTCGGATGGCGGCCGGCGTTCGTGATCACGGGCTTTCTGGGCGCGGCGTGGCTCACGATGTGGTGGAAGGTGGCGCGGCCTCCGATGCTGGCGGCTTCTCCTGGTGTGGGCACACGGGCGGCGGCCAAATTCGCGTGGCCCAATCTGCTCGACCGCCGCTGTTGGCTGGTAATGTCGACGTTTGGGCTGGGTGGATTCGGACTGGGCGTATCGCTGAACCTGTGTCCTTTGTACTTGAATCGAGCGCTGGGCTTCAGCCAGGCGGAGTTGGGCAAGCTGCTGTGGATCCCGTACCTGGGCTACGAGGCGGGGTACTTTTTCTGGGGGTGGGTTTCGGACCGCTACGTGGGCTCGGATCTGAGGCGCGCGGCGCGAGTGTTCGGGCTGCTCACGTTTCTGGCTCTGCCGTCGGCGCTGATCCCGCGGACGGACTCGCGGATTGCGGTGCTGGCGCTGTTCTTCTGGGCCATGTTCATCGCCGACGGGTTCATCGTGCTGTCGCTGCGCGTGGGGTCGCTGATTTATTCGCGGGGGCAGACGGCGTTAGTAGCCGGGATCGGGTCGGGCTCGTGGTCGGCGGTGCTGGCGCTGGCGCTGCCGGTGTATGGGCGCTGGTTCGACCAGAAGATGTACGGGGTGACGTTCCTTTCGATGAGCCTGGTGCCGGCGCTGGGGACGCTGCTGTGGTTGTGGCTGCAGGGGCCGGTTCGGGTGTATGAGCCGGAGGCGGAGGTCGAGTCGCCGGCGAGCGCGTAGGGGGGATTTTGCCGAACGAAGCCAATTTTTAGATAAGTGCTTGTGAATGAGATGGATGGGGACGTGAGAACGGACCCATTTTGCGGGGTGGGCTCGGGGCTTGGGTTCGTTTGGTAAATTTCTTACCGTGGGGCTGGCGGCGGCGGTTGGGTTCGTTTTGAAAAACTGATTCGACGGATAAGCAACGGGGTGCTGGGTTCGTTTGGTATTTTTTCGCGTTGCCGCACGCTGAAGCTGTGCCCATGTGGATTCTCTTTCCGCTCGGGGTCTTGGGTTCGTTTGGTAATTTTTTATCCCCTTGCGCTGGCGGCAACCGGTCGGGCTTCGTTTTGTAATCTACTCCAGCAGGTGAAGGGACGGGCGCGGGGTTCGTTTTGTATTTTCTCGCGCTGCCGCGTGCCGAAGTTGCGCCCATGTGGATTCTCATCTGGCCTATGCTACTCCCACTGGCCGTAGTGGTTGGCGACGTTCAAAGGTTAACTGATTGAAAAGAGTTGGCTTACTAGGATGAGATGACTGGGGACTGACCTTCTTCTAGATTTGACGCGTCGGCTTCAACGGGATCAACTTCTATCCCGTATTTCTTAACTCGCAGGCGGTTGATATGTGATTCTTGGCCGATGCGCTTGAGAGCCTCCTTTGCTCGGCGCGAGATCTCCTTCATCGCTGCGGAGGCGTTCCCAAATGTGCCGAATTGCAGGCAGGCATCAATGATCTTGCGCAGGTCAGGACCTTCACGTCCCTTGAAGATATCGTAGTATTGGTCGACGCCCAAAGTAGCCAAAGCGCTGATGTCTTCCTCGCCCCAACCATGCTTATTCGCAATGGAGAGCAAGACATCGACCGGATCTCGTTCGTCCTTCAGCGCAGCGTACCTGTCTTGGAACGCCTGGATGAGGTCCCGATCATCTATCTTTTCGCGAAACGGATGATTCTCAAGATCGAAGAACTTGCGCTCTTTGCCTCGGACTGCCAAATAGCGGTCAATGACGTCAGCGGCGAGGTCGGGCCTTTGAAGCTCCTTGAGCAGCCAAACGGTGCCATTCAGGTTGAGTGCCGCCATGTACTCGATGTTGCTGATGGTGGTTTGATAGACGGCCTCGATAACCTGTTCCCGGCTGTCGGCGAAGGATTCATGAAACAGATCCCAGGCATTCTTAAACGACTTGTCCGACGTTGCGGCCTTGGCTTGCTTGTCCAAGGCCGAAGCGTGGATCTCGACTGCGGATTGATCGAAAAAACCCGCCTGAATCCCGCCCAAAAGAACCAAGTCGAGTTCGTCGAACGAAATAAAGCCAGCCGCGTCGAGGGTGGCGTTCCATGCAACCTCGTTTTCAGTAGCGGGTTCCCGCTCTTTCGTGCCGAAAAGGTGGGCGGCTCTGTCCTTGAGGTACTCAAGCGGTGGCGCGCGATTGGGCTCGTAAACGCTCCAGGCGAGCAGGCTCAATGACTGCACTGCCTGTCTCAGTACGCTCTGGTCAAATTGCTTTAGCGTATCTTCGACCATCCGTACCGCCCGCTCGATCTTCCTAATGAGGCGAATGTTGGAAATGCCAAAGGCTACGCAGTTTTCCGCGAGGAACCTATTCGCGTCCGTGCTTTTGTTCAGCGCGATGTTTGTGGCCTCCAATGGAGAAGGCGCAAATTTCAAAAACGCATCAACAACCTTCTCAAGGTAGGTTTGGAACTCCTTCTTGTCTCTGTCTTCTTCGAGAGCCTCGTCATTCAATATCAGGACGACCTTACATTTCTTATGCTCCTTTAGCGTCGAGACGAGACCTAAAATGTCGCGGACAGGCAAATTATTGCCGTGGCGTTCAATGTCATCTACGCAGATGATCGTTTCTCTGACAGATAAAAACCACACGGGTCCCAGGCCGCCAAGGTGGCTCTTTACCCAGGGGAGTTGCTGGAGCAGCCAAAGGGATTTCTTGCCAAACCGCTGTGCAACGGCGGTCGTGTTCGACTTTAACGTTTCCAGGCTCGGTTCGACGCCTATATCGGAGGATTGTACGGAGTTTTCGAAGATGGAGTACTTGAGTTCATCCAAAGAGTTGACGCCGAATAGGGACACATACGAGTAATGTTTGAGCTTGATTGCATCCTTGGCCCTGGCATCCTGTAAGAATCGATTCCAAGCGAACGTTTTCCCGACGCCCCAGTGGCCGCTGATACAAATAACCTCCGGCTCGTCGGAGGAGAGAAATCGGCGGATTTCATTTTCTATCAGCTCGATTGACATTTGCCTCTTTGGCTCGCGCCACCTTGGCGCCGTGCCTCAGATCAAGGGTAGCGCCCCCCGTCGCATCTGTCATCCGGAAGCGGCCATCAAATGCACCCGGCTGACTTGGCCCACTTAGTGCGGCTCGTGGCACTGGCCGGCAACTTGGGCGTACATTGCATCCGGCGCCAGGTCGATGTCACCGGGCCAGGCGACCGCGCCGTAATCGATGAAGACCTGCTCAAAAAACCGCACATCCAACAGGGGCGCGAGCGCGCCCTTCAGCTCTTCCGGCCGCAGCTGCACACGCCCCGGCGAGTCCGTCTTTGAATCGAACAAAGAGGCGGTAATGTGTTTCCGGCTTTACCTCAACTACGTCCCAATACATAGAACAATACTCGGATTACGGCAACGGCTCAACTTCCGCGGGCCGGGAGTTCTCGCGGCACAGCCGCCAGTCTTCCAGCAACTCTTCTCTATGTATCATCGCCCATTCCTGGACCAGGCTTAAAGCCCTGCTCGGCAGTTGACCCTGGATGACCTCAAGCGTGCCGAGGTCTACGGTGGCTTCGAACTCGCCATATCCATCCGATACTGGCCAGAGATCTAAGGCGTGATCACGGCGGTTTTGGTCCCGCTCTGTGCAGTCGCGGCTCGGTGCGGGCGCGGCCGGACTGACTTCAGCCTGGCGATTCTTGCCGGTTGCCTACTTGCGGACCGGTTTGAGTCGCTTGAAGAAATACGCGGGATACGTCTGTGTCACGAGGGGCCTCGGAGCCATAGCCGGGGTGCCTCGTTCCTCGTTCTTATAGACGTAGGGCATGACGCTGACCAGTTCCCAGCCTTGGTCGGCGAGGGCCTGCAGCTCGCGCTGCTCGACTTGCTGATATTGGGCTGGGGAAGTCTCGTGAGGGAATACGGACCGGATCTCATACGGCGGCGGATCGGGGGCGCGGTCGCGTTGCGCCCATAAGAGGGCGACGGCTGCTGCGCCGAGGGCGATGACCAGGATGCTGCGTCTCATTTGACAAGCCTGACGAGTGGGCTCTAAGAAACGTGCATCTTTGAGCTATAACTGGGGCCTGTTACTAGGACCGGGCTTCGTGCGCCTTCGGGGTCGAATGGGCGTCCACCGAGGGGGACGGGCCTATAAGCGGCAACGCAGAGCTGCCGCCCACCCTCCCGTCAGGCCCGTTGATTCCCCTCACGCCACTGCGGCGCAGCGCACCGGGCGCAAATCCGCCCGGGCTGGTTTTGCCAATCCTTCGCCCATGAGAACCAAGCGGTCCGGCGCATACACGTGCATGGCCTTGGCCAGGTCGATCAGATGCTCTGCCCGGGGAGCCATGCTACCGGGATTGAGAACTGCAGAATAAACCCGCGGCACACGTCCCGGGAAGTGCCAGTCCGGCGCCCCGGCCGCTTTCCTGAGGATCTCCAACAGGGCCGGCGCGATCTGGCCTTTCGTCCGCGCCGATTCAATGACCCCTAAGGCCAGCACACATTCGAGCAAGTCCGCGATTTCGGGGCCCAGCGGGTCGCTCGCCTCCAGCATGACCAGCCCTACCCGGAGCCCGTCGCGCCGCAACATATCGGCTACGCCAGGGGCCACCGCGGCGATATCGGACTTCAGCCCCACGAAGGCGTAATCGGCCTCAATGATTCTGTAGTGATCCATTTGTCAAATTGCTGGTTCTTATACCGCTGGTCCTAACGGCCCTCTACGCGCTTGCGCTCAGTTGCTTGGACTGGGCTGCCTTGGGCGCGTTCACTCGAAGCATCCCGTTGTCCAGCGATGCAGTCACCTTATCGATATCGATGTCGGTGGGCAGCTCGATGCGCCGAAGCAGTTTCTTGTCCGAGAATTCGCAGAAGCGGACGTCGCCTTCTTTCGCGTCGTGGGTGTGGGTCTTCTCCGCTTCAATAATCAGCGCCTGCGGTGTCGCGGTGACCTTGACATCTTTCGCATCGAAGCCCGCCAACGCCACGCGAGCCTGGAAGTCGTCCTTGGCTTCCACCAACTCCGAGGCGGGACACCACACCACTTCGCGTTCGGCTCGGAGCCAGTCGTCCAGGTCCCCGCCGTTGGTTTGGCCTCGCCCCTCAAAGCGGCTGAAGGCGCTCTGCCGGATCTCCTCGACGATCGTATTCAATCTTTCCCAGGGCCCGTTCGGGTCCGCGGCCGTACACTTTTCCACCGAAACCTTTTGAGACATATAAGTTGAACCTCTCTTGATGGCTGGTTTCGACGGCTTAAATAGTCGATTAAGAGAATGTAATGCCGCCCAGCCTTTAATGTAGCTCTGGTGGGATCGGTACCAATACTCGCAAAACTACTAGTCTTTCGATGGGCGACGGGGCGAAGCACCTTTGCTACTATCAGGTTACGAGGCCCTTCTTAACCGCATAGCGGGCCAGCTCAGCGACCGTGCGGACTCCGACTTCCGCCATGATCCGGTACTTGTGGAACTCCACGGTCCTCGGAGACACGTTCAGCGTAGAGGCGATTTCTTTCACGGTGCGTCCCTCGGCGAGCATCTGAAGCACCTCGCGCTGGCGGAGAGTCAGCCGATCGGAGGCGATTCCTCCACTATGAACGGGCGCCTGGAGAGAGCGCATCACCGGTTCACGGATCGCTCGCGCTACGTAGGTACGCCCGCCTAATACGTCGCGAATGGCCGTGGGCAGCTCGTCGGCCACCGAGCTTTTTAAGACGTAGCCGCAGCGGCCCAGGGACAAGGCCTCGGTGGCGTACCCGATGTCCGGGTGCATGGTCAGAAAAACGATCTTCACGGTTGCATCGACCTTGCGGATCTGCCTGGCGGCATCGATGCCATTCAGCAGAGGCATGGTGACGTCCGCGACAATGACATCCGGGAGCAGCTCCCCGGCGGCCTTCACCAGCGCGCGCCCGTCCGTGACGGAGCCTACGATTTCGAAGTCGGGCTGATCCAGCACCTGGCGCAGACCGGCCAGTACGATATCGTGATCGTCCGCCAGCAACAGTCTCCAGCGCTTCACGATGCTTCCTCGGGCAGAGGCACATGGACCTCGACCTCGGTTCCCTCTCCGGGCTGGGAGCGGATTTGGAAATCGCCGTTGACCAGCCGCACCCGCTCTTCCATGCTGATCAACCCCAGACCGCGCTTTCCTCGGGCTTGCTCGATGTCGAAGCCGTTTCCGATGTCTTCGACGAACAGAGCCAGGTCGGTTTTATGGCGTGCCAGGAGCACGCGGACTTCTTTGGCGCCGGCATGTTTTGCGATATTGCGGAGGCTCTCCTGCGCCACCCGGAGCAGGCACAGGGCGATGTCGCCGGGAAGGAGACGCGGCACATCTTCGGCCTTAAACCGGACCGGGATGCCCAGGCGCTGCGAGGCGCTCAGGCATTCCTCCCGCAGGGCTGCCTCCAGGCCCAGATCGTCCAGAATGGAGGGATGGAGCTGGCGCGACATCAGGTGAACATCATCCGCCAGACCACCGATTTTCTGGCCTAAATCGCGGATTCGTTCGCCGATCGCATCCAGCGATTCAAGGGACGACTTGGACAGCTCCGAGGCCTCCATGCTCAGCGCCACCAGCTTCTGGCTGAGGTCGTCATGCAGCTCACGAGCGAGTAGCCGCCGCTCGGTCTCATGGACTTGGACCAGCAGGGCCGGTAGATTCGTTAGCTGTCTCTGCGCTTCCTCCGACTCTGGCGACCTGAGTTCGGTCTTCGCCTCCGGCTTCTCGGCTAATTCCGCCGCGTACTCCAGACAGGCCATGATGTCCTCGCGGGAAAGAGAAGGGTACTCGGCGATGAGATCCTCGACCGCGCCGCCCTGGGCCAGCATCCGCACGATCCGATGAACCGGAATCCGCGTGCCTTTGACGCACGCCTGCCCGCGGCAAACCAGGGGATCAATAGAAATCCGGTCGAAGATCATTTGGCTGGGCGGGCGTCCACATTTGAACTAGTTTTTCCGGGCTGAGTAGGTCTTGGTGAATTTATTGCGCGGATTGAACACTGTAAACGACCCGTCCGCGTTCGCCGACACCTTCAGGTACTGCCCTTGGCACTGCTCGTCCACGTTGGCGATGAACGTGTCCGGCGAGTTCGCTTCCTTGCCTCCGGCGACGGCGAAGTGGAGTTGCCACAGGTCTTCCAGGCCGGGCGTGTCTTTGATGGTGTGCCAAGCCGTCGCGGCGCCGCCCTTGCGGGGGCCGTTGTTCATGATCGCCACGCGCGGCGCGATGGCTTCGAAGGCTTTGGGGGAATCGCCGCCGTGGCGCGAGGTCAGGTACAGATCGATTTTGCCCACGCGGTTCTCCGGGCAGAACAACGCCAGTTGCTTGTTCCAGGTCAGGTCGGCCAGGTCCATGAAGCGGAATTTGCCGAACTCGACCACCACACCCGCCGACTGCGGGTCCTCTCCCATCTCGCCCTTTTCGTCGTCGGGATGCGGAGTTAATCCGGCGCAGAAAGAATTCGGCTCGCCGCGGCGGTTGATCGCCTGCCCGCCTGCCGCGACCACGGTTACGTTCAGGTCCTTCACCGGAATCGCCATGCCCGGGCTGATGGTCTTGTGCTGGCCTTTTTCAAACGCCGTGACGTAGGCTTCCGGGTACGCCTTGGTATCCACGGGATCGCCGTGATCCAGGAAGTTCACCACCGGCAGGCGCTCCAGCAGATTCGCCACGCCGCCCACATGATCGCCATGGAAATGGCTGATCAGCAGGTAGTCGATGCGCTTGACACCCGCGGCTTTGGCCGCCGCCGCGATGCGGTCGGCGTCGCGCCCGCCGTTGCCGGCGAAGCCGGTGTCGATCAGCAGGCTTTGCCCCGACGGCGAAACCAGCAGCGTTGATTGCCCGCCCTCGACGTCGATGAAGTAGATGTCGAAGGTCTTGGCGGCGTGGGCCGCGGCGGCTAGCGCCAGCCCCAGCAGGGCGATTCGGATTGCGTGAACCTTGGTCATGAATGTATCGTACTAGAGAAGTGGGCGCACTGGCGCACTAGAGAAGTGGGCGCACTGGCGCAAGCCCGTGGTGCGCCAGTAGACATTAGATGCCTTATTGCGTCCAGTGCGGAAACGGCGTCGGGTGCTCCGACAAGTTCTGCGGCAAGTGCGGAGCGGCCCAGGCGGGCGCGGCTCGCGGGCCGCAGTTTCGTACCGACCCCTTCATCAACGGTTTGACCGACCGCAACGCCGCGCTGCTGTGCTACGTCCCGTGGCTGGGCTGGATCGCGGCCATCTTCGTGCTGGCCAGCGACCGCTTTCGGCGCGACCGGATGGTCCGGTTTCATGCTTTTCAGGGCCTGTATCTGTTCGTCACGTGGATGATTGTGGATTGGGTCCTGGTGCCGATGTTGTCGATCCCGGCGACCTTCTACGACCACCCCACGTTTAGCGCGCCGGCCCGTCTGCTGCAACTGGCGATCCTGGGTGCTTGGGTGTTCATGATGATCAAGGTCGCGCACGGCGAGGATTTTCATTTGCCGGTGTTGGGGGAGATGGCGGAACGCTCGGCTAGCGAGCAGCGCACTTAGTCGTGCAGGGCGGGCCATGCTGCACTCTGGCGGGTGTCAGAGGGTCGCGTTCACTTGGGATGGTCTGGTAGCGGCCAGAGCCGCCTGAAAAGGCGGCTGCAGCCACGAATGGGCCGCCCCACATTGGCGAACGAACTAGATGCGTTCGAGGATCGTTGCGATGCCCTGCCCTACGCCTATGCACATGGTGCACAAGGCGTAGCGGCCGCTGGTTTTTTGCAATTGGTAGATGGCGGTGGTTATCAGGCGCGCGCCGCTTGCGCCTAGCGGATGTCCGATGGCGATCGCGCCTCCGTTGGGGTTCACATGCGCTGCGTCGTCGGCTAAGCCCAGGTCGCGGGTGACCGCTAGGGCTTGCGCCGCGAAGGCTTCGTTCAGCTCGATCACGTCCATTTGGTTCAGCGCGAGGCCGGCCTTGGCCAGCACCTTACGGGTCGCCGGCGCGGGGGCGAATCCCATCACCCTCGGCGCGACACCCGCCACCGCCGTAGCGACGACGCGCGCCCGCGGCGTCAGGCCGTACTTCTTCACCGCCGCTTCCGACGCGACCAACAGTGCGCAGGACCCATCGTTCACGCCCGACGCATTGCCCGCGGTCACCGTGCCGTTAGGCTTCACGACTGGCTTGAGCTTCGCCAGAGCTTCCAGAGTTGTGTCGGGGCGCGGATGCTCGTCGGTGTCGAACACCTTCGGATCGCCTTTCTTCTGGAGAATGTTCACGGGGACAATTTCTCCGGCGAAAAATCCGGCCTGGCGCGCCGCGGCCCAGCGCTGCTGCGTGCGATAGGAGAAGGCGTCCTGATCCTCGCGCGAAACGTGGTACTCCTCGGCGACATTCTCCGCCGTCTCGGGCATTGAATCGACGCCGTACTTGCTCTTCATGAGCGGATTGACGAAGCGCCAGCCGATGGTGCTATCGAAGATCTCGGCCGCGCGGCTGAAGGCCGACTCGGCCTTGCCCATGACGAAGGGCGCGCGCGACATGCTCTCGACGCCCCCGGCGATCAACAGCTCCGCTTCGCCGCTTTTGATGGCGCGCGAGGCCACGCCCACCGCGTCCATGCTGGAGCCGCACAGACGGTTCACGGTCGAACCCGGCACTTCCTTGGGCAGTCCGGCCAGCAGCAGCGCCATGCGGGCGACGTTGCGGTTGTCCTCGCCGGCCTGGTTGGCGCAGCCGAAGACCACGTCGTCGACGGCGTTCCAATCCACGCCGGGGTTGCGTTCGACCAGCGAGCGAATCGGAATGGCTGCCAGATCATCGGTGCGGACCGAGGCCAGCGTGCCGCCATAGCGGCCAAACGGGGTACGGACGGCGTCACAGAGGAATGCGTCGTTCATAGGAGGATGGAATTCCTATTGTAAGCGGCTCCGCAAAATGGCCCGACGGCGTCGGAGCTCTGGGGCGAGCACCCGGAGCCCTGGCTTGGCCGCGGCTCTGATGGCCTCGCTCTACAGTTCTGGGTCCTCCATCAGGAACCCCTGACCGGAGCAATGTTCGCAGGGCACGACTCTCTTACGCGTGTTGACGAATTTCCATTGGCTATGAAGCGGAGAGGTTTGGAAAAACCTCGGATTCATTTCAAGCAGCTTCGCATACCACGTAATCTGAGCAATGTTCCCTGGCCGCATCATGTGACCGAAATGGATTTCTGTGACCAAAGCGGGGTCGATATCTACTAATCTACTTTCCGACGTGCTGAAGCTGCGCACGCAGCGCCACTCTTTCTCGTACTCCCAATCAGGGGACTTGTAGAAACATGCGCTCTCGTCCGGTGTGCTGAGGACAGGGGGGCTATTTCGATAGATCATCTTTCGCAGGGTCCTATTGTCTTGATCGAAGAATGACGCATCCGCCCTAAATCCGAGAACAAACCCGGCGTGGCTCCGCGCGTAGTTGACCACATTAGGTGGTTATCGGCCTCTTCAGTCAAACAAAAGACTCCGAGGTTCTCTCCGTTCCGGAGTCGCGCTAACCTAGCTTTCGACCCGGAGTCGCGCGGCAGGAGATGGTCAGTGTCAAAAGTATCATTAAAATCGGAAGGAGGGCTGAAACGAATTTGAAGCGTCCATATAATATCAACCCGTTCTGGCGGGAAGTATTTGTATAGAGAAGTATTTGTATAAAGTAGACGGCAGCGGCGTCTGCGGGACGGTGATCACAGAGCTAGCCTCCTTCGCTGCATTATAGCCAATCGGAAAATCGTGGCCTGACGCCTCCGCGGCGACTGTCGAGATGCGGCCACGCCGCCAAACGACCACTTGACCGAACTCGCATCTGACCAAAGTAGTGGGCGACACCAAAGTTGTGGTCTCTCGGGTCTCCTCACTCCACGGAGGTGCTACGCCACTCGCCGGCGGCTGGCTTTGATCTGGAAGTCCACGTCCAAACCGGCATCGGTGAGCATGTTCACCAGCGTGTCAAGGGAGAAGCGGGTGATCTTGCCGCGGGTGAGATCGGAGATGCGGGGCTGGGTAACCTTCAAGCGCTTGGCGGCCTGGGCTTGCGTTAGGCGTTCCTTTTCGATGAACTCTCGCAAGGCGGTCATCATCTGCGACCGCATCCTCAGATTGCGGGCCTCGGCATCCGAGAAGCCCAGGTCGGTGAATACATTGCCGCTACTCTTCGTCATGCCACCGCGCTGAATACTCTTCATCCGCTGCCTCCTTCCTTTTGTCTTTCGCATCTCCAGCGCGGAGCGGTACCGCCGCCGGCCGAGCTCAATTTCCGCCTCGCGAGTAGCGCGAGTCTTTTTCACAAAGCAGTGCAAGACGTACACGGCTTCCTCAAACCGGGCCACGTAAAATACCCGGTACTCAGTAGCTCCATGAAGCCAGATTTCCATCACGCCCGAACCAACGGCCGGCATCGGCCGGAAGTCCGACGGAGTCTCACCCGCCTGGACCAGCTCCAACTGGTAACCGGCTTCCGCACGGATGTCCTGGGGTGCCGCGCGCAACCGCTGGAGGCTGTCACCCATCCAGGCAACTGGCTTGAGATCCCGCACCCGTCCAAATTATACACAATTGGATATATTCACAGTTGCACACTCAGGAGTTGCACACGCCGGGGCCACAACAAAAGAAGTTTGGTGCTGGAGGTGGGGGTCGAACCCACATGCCCAGTGAAGGGCGCGGGATTTTGAGTCCCGTGCGTCTGCCAGTTCCGCCACTCCAGCTAAGGCAGGTCTATCGCGAAGCGAAACGCAAATGGAGGCGCCGGGCGGAATCGAACCGCCGAATAAAGGTTTTGCAGACCTGTACTTTTCCAGCGCAGCGTGCCGCTTCGCCAACGCTTCCCAATCTTAGCATGCGATTTGAACCAAATCCGATCCGACGGGGAGGCCGCGATGCCCTCTAAAATCGAGTGGACTGACCGCACGTGGAACCCCGTGCGCGGCTGTTCGCGCGTATCCAACGGCTGCAGCAATTGCTATGCGGAACGTATAGCGCATCGTTTCCAGGGGCAATGGATTAAAGACGGTCCGGGAACGAAGTTCGTCCAGATCGCCAATGGTCACCCGCAATGGACCGGCAAAGTCGAGTTGATCGAATCGAAGCTTCAGGAGCCGCTGCACTGGCGCAAACCGCAGCGCGTGTTCGTCAACAGCATGAGCGATCTACTGCATGAGGCTTTGCCGTTTACCGAGATCGCCCGCGTGGTCCGCATTATGCGAGAGGCCAACTGGCACACGTATCAAATTCTAACGAAGCGGGCGGCGCGGCTCTTGCAATTCTGGAACTGGTGGAATTGGCAGATTACCGATCCGCCGCTGCCTCGGAATACGTGGTGGGGCGTCTCCATAGAGAACCAAGCAACCGCCGATGAGCGGATTCCGTTATTGCGCCGAACCCCAGCGGCGGTGCGGTTCGTCAGTTATGAACCGGCGTTGGGTCCAGTTGACTTTACTGAGTTGCGCGGTGTCGATTGGCTCATCGTCGGCGGCGAATCCGGCCCCGCCGCGCGGCCTGCGCATCCAGATTGGTTCCGCAGCGCTCGCGACCAATGCCAGGCCGCCCGCGTGCCGTTCTTCTTCAAACAATGGGGCGAGCATGTCCCGATCACGCGAACGGATGGTGGACCGCCCGGAGCACAGCAGATGATCCGGGTCGGCAAAAGGGCTGCGGGCCGAATGCTCGATGGCCGCGAATGGAGCGAGTTTCCAAAAAGGGGCAGTCGGAACCAAATGGCGGCGGGAAGCTCCGCGGAAAGATCCTGATGGCGAAAGCGGCGACAATTCGGCAGGCAGCGGCTAAAGCGGACCGGCTCACCGTCCTTCAGCGGGCTGCCTACGTTCCGGCTCTATCGCGCTTTGAGAGAGGCGCATACGCAGCCGCGCACCGGCTGCTCTCCTCGGACCTGTGCAGGAGGGATCTCGCTGCGCCTGGCGCCCGGCGTTCGGCCCAGGTGGACGCGATCGCGCGCATCATCATGGACGCACTGAAATAGCATGCTGCTCGGGTTCCAACGCCGCTTCGCTCCCTTCGTGCAAGAAGGCAGCAAGACGCACACGATCCGCGCCGCGCGCAAAATTCCGCCGCGCGTTGGGGAGACCTGCCACTGCTACGTCGATCCGCGCCGGAAGACGATGCGTCTGCTCGGCAGATGGCCGTGCGTGCGAGTGCAGAAGATCCGGATTGCCGCTACCGGCGACCCGTCCGTTCCGCTCAAAGTCTCGATCGACGGATCGATTCTCTCGCCCGATGAGGCGGGCCTGCTTTTCTTCCGCGACGGTTTTCGGGATAAAACCGGCGAGATTTACCAGCACATGCAGCAGGCCGCCGAGTTCTGGAAAGACCGCCTGTATTACCCCGCCACGAGCTTGTCGTACAAGGCCTGCACCTGGGTGCCGATCTGGACCGTCAGGGCGGCCGCGGCGTTCATCGGGCCAGCCCACCGCAACCTGGTGCGCGGCGGCGGGTTTCACGGTCATCTGATTCACTGGCGCCACGGAGCTATGAATGGCTGAAATAATCCGTTGCTTTCTGCATCCCGTGCTCTTCTGCTCGCGAACGCTCACGGTCAAGCTGATCACGCTGCGCTCGCCGATCCGTTGGCGCAAACTGGCCGCATTCGTCCGCCGCCATCCCGGGCTAGCCTTGCGGTGGCATCGCCTCCAGCTCGTGCGGCCGGGCTTCCCTGTGCCCTTGATTCACGGCGAGCCGGAAGCGAGGGACCGCGCGTGAAACTATCGATCGATAAAGGTCCGCAGCCCTGTTCGAGATCGGACTGTGAGGACAAACTAAAACCCGGAGACCGCTTCGCCGTCACGCTGCTCTTGTACTCCTTGGACCGTTCCGTCAGGCGATCCAGCTTCATTCATCAGTGCAGGTCCGTGCCGGATGTCAGTCCAAGGTGAAAGCCGACGAGCTCGTCGGGACCGACGACTTGGCCGATTTCTTCCGCGTGGGAACCGGCAATTCCCCGCTTCCGCCGACCCATCCAGCTCGGATGTTTAATCCCCAGCGGACGAAAGTAGCGTTCCGCCGGGTCGGCGCATTTCGGGACCGTCCAGCCGCGACAAAAATAGCCGAGCTGCCCGAACTCGCGCGGACGGTGATCACAGTCTGGATCACCAAGGCATCTTTGGGCGATCCGGGCTCCGGCGAAGAAATTTTGGAGCGCTACGGGGAAAAGGCTCTAGCGTGGTGGGAAGAACAAAAGCTCGCGGTTCGCGGGATAGTGGACGAAACCGAGCTGGCCCGGCTGATCGTCGAGCGCCTGCGCGCGCAGGAGGGCTGGGGAAGGATTCTCCGAGAGGAAGGGGTTTGATCGTCGCCGACTTTCGCGCAGCGATCGCGCGCTGCGACGCCGAACAGCGAGAAATTCTGGAGCGCGCCGACGTGCTTAGCGGAGCGGTCGCCGCGTGGCTGGTCGCTCTTGGGCTTGAAGACTGGGAAATGGAGAAGCGCCTGATTCAGGCGGAATTCTGCGGAACAGTGCGTGCCTCGCCGCGGAGGGACTCACTCGCCAGATTTTCGGCCCGAGCCTGAACGCCGGCACGAAGCCTTCCCGCATCCGGAGCAATGCGGTCTTTTCGCAGACGCCCATATAGGCGGCCAATTCCTTGGGCCCCCAGAGGGCCTGCTCCTTCCCTGGTAATTCTGCGCCATTACGCGCCATCTCGACCAATCATCCGCCATAACCCCTTGTAAAATCAAACAGCTAGACGATTAATGGAATATCCAAGACCGGAGAGACCAGTATTTTCTTGAATACGTCCCCCTGGTGCGGCCGATCGCCGGCCGCCTCGCGCCGAAGCTTTGCGCTTCGGCCCAGGATCTGGAGTCCGTCGGGCTTCTGGCTTTGCTCGGGGCGGCCGCGGAGTTCGATGCCGCGCGTTCGGCCAGCTTCAAGGCCTTCGCCATTTTCCGTATCCGCGCGGCGATGATCGATTCGGTCAAAGGGCGCCCTTACCGCGAGGCGCATCACGCGCAGCTTTCCGATGCGGCGGCGGACGCGGGGGCGCTCCCGGACGAGCTGGCCTCCCGGAGGATATTGGCCGAGCGCCTGGCGGCAGCGATCGCGCGGCTTCCCGAGGACGAGCGGCGGGTCATCGAGATGCGTTTCTACGAAGGCCTCGGCGCGCGCACGGCGGCCGACCGGCTGCGGATCTCGCCGGCTGGCCAGGGGCGCCTGCGCCGCGGCGCCATCGATCGTCTGCGTTCAATTTTATTTGACGGCGGATGGGCCGGCGAGGGACGGGATGACGGAAGGTAAAGGCAGCTTGGGAAGCAGCGCCTCGGCGATGCCGATGCCCAGCCCTTTCCCGACGAACTCGGCATAAGCCAGCGGAGCGTTTGCCCCGCGTGGATCCGCCGCGGGCGCGAAGCCGCTGTAGCCCCCCGCAATCACGGCTCCCGTGGCCGGATCCCGTTCGCCGGCGAAGAATGTCGACAACGTGATCTCGGGGTGCTTCCGGATAATCTCCTCGACCAGCTCCTCCGCGTCGGCGAATCCATCGGCGATCGATGCGTAGATGCCGTGCCCGTTGGCGTCGCGTCCCTTGCAGCGCGGGCCGCTGTTCAGGTTCAGCGGATTATTGTTGTTCCAGGCGGCCTTGTGCGGAAGGTTGAAGCCCTCCTCGAGCATGCACCATTTGACGAAATCTTGAATAAAGGACATGATGGATTCAACGGGCAACCAGCCCTACATGGAGAGAATCGAAATATGAGTACAGCGAAGAAATCGGCCGCGCCGAAGACCAAGACCGCGGCCAAGCGTAAGGCGAAGAAGCCGGCCGGACGGTAAATTCCAGCGGGCCCGCTAAACTGGGATCAACAATCCGCCGCGATGAGGGCGAAAAACCGGGCGGGCGCCTGGCCACAGCCCTCCGCGAGCGGTCCTCACTGCACTCCTTGGAAACCCGCTCTCACTGCGAATAAATCAGCGCAACGCATGGCGGCGGCGTCATCAGCACCACCGGCGGCGAGACGCTGATATCCACCATCCAGCCCGGCGGCATCCCTCCGGTGGCCGTGTACGTCGCGGGCAGGCCCACGGCGCGCGTGATCTGAATCGACCGCAGCGCGATTTGTCCGGACTGGCACAGGACTGCGGCCTGCTGCAGCGTGATTTGAGTCGCCCCGGACGGCGGAGCGGCGATCTGGTTCATCGCGACCCTGGTCTGTCCCAGAAGACCCGGAGCGAAGCAGACGCCGCACAGCCCCAGAAGCAGCGCCCTCACTGTGATCTATAATCCACGGTCAGCGTCGAGCTCAACGAGGGAACCTGCGAGGCCGCGAAGATCAGCGTCGCGCCGGTGAGCGCATAATCCACGCCCGGCGTCATCCGCAGGCCGTTCAGGTAGACGTGGGCGGTGCCGGTGACCGGCGCGGCTTTCAGCGTGAACGCGACATTGGTTCCGTCGATCGTCCCCGATGGGGTCTCGCTGTCGACGAAGACCGGCGAGGCCGCCGGCGGAGCGGAGACGATCACCCGCAGCGCGGGCGGATTTACCGTGGTATCGAGCTTGAAGCCAGCGGGGTCGAGCGTCGCGCAGACCAGTTTGAGCATCGGGAACCCGCTGGTCACGCCGGCCGGAAGCACTACCGGAATCTGCGGACCGGCCGCGCCTCGGCAAGCCACCTGGTCCAGCGGCACGATCGTTTGGCCGCGTAACGCGGCCGCGAGCAGAAGCATTCCCAGCATTGGGAGAGCCGGACGATTCATCGCGTCCCTCCGTGAATGGCGAGATTCCTGACGGCGGAGAAACCGGACGTGCCGGCAGCCGAATAGTTCAGGACCGTCGCCAGCTTGCGATGCCGGGGAAGCAGCAGCTCGATCGCCACCACGGCCGTGACAACCCCGAACTTGACGCCGCATTGGCGAGCGCCGAACTGGCCGCGGCCGAGCAGCGGATTGGCTTCGATCCCGCCGCGCGAGCTGAATGCGTCGGCGGCGTTCGCGCCGGCCAGGACGCCGACCGAAATCCAGAACTCGTGGTCCGCCGCGCGCGCAGGAAGCGTCGCCATGAGCAGCAGGCAGCTCGCCACGAGGACTTTCATTTCTCGTCTCCATTCAGCTTTTTGAGATCGGGCTTAATTTCGACCGGTGGCGGCGGGATGCTCCCATCTTCGCCGGGTTTACAGTCTCCCTTTTGGATCTGGCCCACGGAGAAGCCGGCCTCTTTGCAATACCGCTCGATCAGAGCGTTATGCTCCTTCAGCGCGGCAGCGCCCTCGGCCTGAGCGCGCTGTAGCGTCTCCTGCGCATGCTGGGCCGTCTCCTTGGCATGCCCGATCTGCTCGCTGGCGAGCTTGACCTGAAGCTGGAGGCGCTTCAAACGCTCCCGGTCTTCGGCCGGTATGGTGACGTTCCCGGCGCTAAGCGTCACGGCGCAAAGGGCTAGAATCGAGACCCGTCTCATCGGCCCTCTTTCCTGGCCCGTGCCGCGGACGCACTCGGCGGGACGGGTACTACGCTATCCACGATCGATGCGTCCACCTTTAAGATCAGCTCCGTGTCGACGCCGGTCCCTGGTCCGGCCAGGATCGCGGATCGTGGTTGGCCCTGTTGATCGTGGTAAGCCACCGCCAGATTGTAGAAGTCCGCAGCAGTGGGGCTCGGATTATAGATCCAGACGGCCACGTGCACCGGAATCGTCGAGGTCGGCGGATCCGCGATGGTTCGCAGCAATGAAGTGCTGGACCAGTTCACCCACGAAATGATGAGCTCCGGGTTTTGCGCCATCGCCAACATCGCGACAAAAACAGTCAAAAGTAATCGCTTCATTTGGACCTCTTTTCAGTAGATTCTCTGAGCTTCGATGTGAAAGTCATCTTCCCGGACCCGCGCAGCCATTGGTTGTTAGTAGATTCTCAAGGCTTGAATGTGAAAGTCATATCGACCGGGGCCAGCACAGCCACCGCTATTCACTAGATAGCTGATGTTCCCGCTGGCCAGCCAAATCGTGAATGTCTCCGCGTCGGAGTTTCCGACTCCGGCGGCGGCCATGGTCATCCCTGTCCCGGTATGCGCGTTCGATCCTGAGCTGTCGGTGTAGTTGACTGTCGGGGATACGCCGGCCGAGCCGGACGAGCACCTAGTTGACTGCACGAGGTAGTAATTGATCTGGTAAAACCCGGCCCCCGGAGCGGTGGCGAGAGTCACTACGGAAATGTTTCCGGTAATCCCGGTGGAATCCGCGGTGTACTGCGACCCCGGAATCACGAGGTCCCCTTGGCGCCCAACATAAACACAGTTACTACAATTCCCGCCAGATCCTGCCCCTATCGCCGTCTGATAGGTAGTGTTGGGGCTCGTCGGGCCAGAGCCGGCGCCTACAGACGTATTGCCATAGCCGGTAGCGGTATGGATACCGGCCCCGTTCCCGACAGCGGTGTCGGCTGAGCCTGTCGTTATTGCTAGCAACGCGGTTGTTCCAACCGCTACGTTGTCCGCAGAGGACGCCGAGTTGAGCAGAGCCTGATAGCCGATGGCTACGTTGCTGACCGAATTCCCGTCGCTGTTTAGCGCCTGGTTCCCAATTGCGATATTCTGATAGCCGGCCGTGTTGGCCTCAAGGGCTCCATACCCTATAGCTAAATTGTCGCTTGCGGTTGTGTTGGAAGCCAGGGCAAGAGACCCAAATGCGGTATTCCTAGATCCCGTGCTGGCAGTTAGGGCATCGAACCCAAAAGCGGAGTTGTCGGTGCCTGTGCTATTTGAATCGAGGGCCAAATAACCGAAGGCCGAGTTGTCGGTTCCGCTAGTATTGTGAGACAGAGCCTGGTGGCCCACGGCGGTTGTGCTGGGCGCCGTGCTGGCGAAGAGAGCCTCGTAACCGATTGCGACGTTGCCGTTGACGCCCACGGCTTGATCTAGGGCTTCCCACCCAATAGCCACGTTGTACGCCCCGGTCGTCAGTAGGATCGCGGCATCGTACCCGATAGCCACGTTGTCAAAGCCGCTCGTGTTCGCGCTTAGTGCCCCAGCTCCAATGGCTGTGTTTTGCGCCCCGCCTAAATTGGCCGCCAGGGCCACGCTTCCGATCGCGACGTTAGAGGCGCCACTCGTGTTGGCCAGCAACGCCTGATAGCCTATGCCGGTGTTGTCGCTGCCTGTATCGTTTTCCAGGGCGGAGTCGCCCACGGCAGTGTTGTCGGAGCCGGCCGCGTTGGCGTTCAGCGTTCCATATCCTATGCCGGTATTGTGTATGCCAGAGGTGTTCCCGTTGAGCGCCTGAAAGCCGATTGCTGTTAAATAAGACCCCGAAACATCATTGGCGATGGCCGCATAGCCGATCGCCACATTAAACTGGCCGGAGGTAAGCTGCGCCATCACGGTGCCGCCGCCAATGCCGACGTTGCAGCAGCCGGTAACCACGTTGGGCATTGCCGTCTCGCCGATGGCTACGTTGTTACCTCCGGTCGTGCCGTTCAGGTATGCGCCATACCCAATCGCCACGTTGTAGTCGCCCGTCGTGTTGGCACCGGCGGCATTCTGTCCGACTGCGGTGTTGTAATCGCCCGTGTTTTGCTCAAGTGCGTAATAGCCCAGGGCGACGTTCTGCGAGCCGGACACGTTCTGGTTCAGGGAGAACGCGCCAAACGCCGTGTTCTGAGCACCTCCGACGTCGGCCTCCATCGCCGCAAATCCGCAGGCCGTGTTTCCGCCGCCCGTAGTATCCGCGGCTAATGCGTCTGATCCGCAGGCCGTGTTGTTGTTGCCGGTCGTTAGCGCGGTGAGCGCCTGGTAGCCGACGGCCGTGTTGTCGTGTCCGCTCGTAACGGCGAACAGTGCGTAGTACCCCCAGCCCGTGTCGTTCACTCCGGTCGTGGAGCTTGAGCCGGCACCGGCATTCACAACCACTGCGTTGGCGTATTGCAAATTCGCGCAATAGCGCCAGGTCGTTCCGTAATCGTTGGCGTTCGTGAGCGCCTCAAGGCACTGATCTATTTGCGGCTCAGCGCTGGGAACTTCCAGCGTCATGTTATTTCCGAACCCGGTAGCCGGAGAGATGAATCGGAACCAATGATGAGTCGGCGTCTCTAGGTCGTCGATTTGGACCGCCCCGCTGGACGAGGGCGCCCCGGTTGAGCCCGTGTTAGGAATCGCCTCGATTAAAGGATTTTTGACGGCCTGAGAAAAGGCCAGCCCGGAGGCGACGCAGAGATAAGCGCTGAAGCGATTCATAACCCCCCTAGCCGATGATCGGCTGACATGCCAAGTGCCACTTCGAGTCAAGTCTGTTGAGGACCAGGATTAGGCAGCTCGCGGAGTTTGCCATCCCCGAGAGGGTTACTGCCGCCACATCGGAGCCATAGGCAGTCCCCCAAGCCGGCGACGGCCTCCCGGCCGTTCCATCAGTGGTGATGGTTAGGATCATCCAACTCTCCGCGCTTCCGGAAGTCGACGAGCCGGCGCCTGTCGGGTTCTGAATCGTCACCTGCGCCGACTGGCTCAGCGTAAGCTCGCAGAACAGGCCGATGTCCAAATCGATGGCGACGCTGTTGCTGACAATCGATAGCGGGTTGGAGCCGGGCGCGAAAGAGCCCCCGCCGCCTCCGCCGCTCCCGAGCGGGGTCCACACTCGAGATCCGCCGGATACCGAGACGCTCTGCTGCCAGTTCCCGCTCGCCGGGTCTTTCCTGAAGAGCGCGTAATTAGCGCCGTAGGAGTTGGCCACCGCGTCCGAATACGGGGCGCCACTGCCCGCCACGACGATCCCGGAGGCTTGCCCGAACACGTAGACCATTCGCAGGACCGCGTCGGCTTCGTCCGACGTCGCTCCGGTATCGTCGACGCAGAAGCCGCCGACCAGCAGCGGAGTGTTCTGAAAGTTCTGGGTGGGAACGCTCAACACCGTGGAAACGCCCACGTTCGCGTTCTGGATCTGTGACGAGGGCGCCGAATATTCCCACGACGGCGATTCCACGATCCAGACCGAGGTGGCGTCGATGGGCAGCGCCCGGTCCAGCGTATAGGCGGTCGCGGTGTTGCTGACGATCTTCGCGGTGGCGCCGCGGTTCGTGCCCTTGATCACCCGCACGATGTTTCCCTTGCGGTTGGGATCGTTGGGCGTCTCGCCCGCGTGAGGCGTGGGATTGGTGGCGTTGGCCAGGCCCGTGTCGCCGATCTGCAACGGGTTGGCGCTGTTGTCGTAGCCCTTGAAACACACCACGAAGGCGTCGCCCGCCTGGACGCCCGCCGCATCCGCGGCGCGATCGAGGGTAAAATGCCCGTTCGCCGGATTGAAGGCGGTTATGTTGAAGTGCGCGAAAGGCGCCGATGCGCCGGGGCGGCCGATAATCGCCAGCGCGCGCCCGGCCCAGTTGTCGGTTCCCGCCGAATCGATGGTTTCCGAGGCAACAATGACATTGCCCGACACGGAATCTACGGGAGAGCCCACCGGTCCGCCGTGCACCAGATGCTTCACGCTCACCATGACGTTGGTGAGATGGGCGTTCGGGAGCGCCCAGATGGACCGCATCAGGGGGCCCTTGATGGTTACGCTCGCGGGCAGCGATCCCGGGGCATTGCCGAAGATCACGCTGGCCGAGTCTGACGGCTGCGCGCCGATGAGATCGTCCGCGGTGGAGGCGAAGACCACGTAACCGGTGAGTCCGGAAACAGGCGGCCAAACGATCCCGCCGATCGTGATCTTGTTCGTATTCGTGCCCGACGGCACCTGCACCAGGACGATCGGCGAGGGCGGCGAGCAGTTGCTGAGCGCGTCGGTCGCGCAGATCGCGATGCGCAGCGTGACTCCGCCCGGGATGGAGCCGCCGGTGGTCGATTGCGTCACCTGGCCCGAGGCGATGTTCGGAGCTCCGCAGCCTGGAAGATACTCGTTGATGGGAAGCTTTCCCGTCGCATTCAGGCCGGCCTTTACGGTTCCGTCGGCGAGCGTGGAATAACCTTGCGCCAGGTCGAAGGTCCATTCCGAGGGATAGAGGGCGTCCGCAGCCGCTGCCTGCACCTGATAGGGCGCCCATTCGCCCAGCGGCACGGGCCAGTTCATCGCGGGCAGCGGCGCCGGCGTCACGCTGGTCGGCTTGGGACCGGCGTCGAGATCGTACATCGAGTCCGTGACGGTCTGCCCTTCGAGCTGAACGGACCAGTCCTTGAACAGGCGGAAGCTGCGGATCCGGAACTTGGCCTGGCCGTTGGGCACGTCCGCATGGGTGATCGAGACCACGTCGCCCGCCTCGCCGTCCAGCGCCATGATGGTGCTCTTCCAGGTGGCCGTCCGGGCCGCGGCCCATTCGGTGGGGTTGACGCCGCCGATCTCCTCCCGTACGCGCGTGGCGGCGATCCGCAGGCCCTGGGACAGCGTGCTGCAGCCCACCACGTGCTGCCGGGCGGTACGCGGCGCGTTGGGGCGCCCCATGTAGGCGGCGTAGCTCTTGTCCTGGTATTCCGCGGTGTCCGCCTGGAACTGATAGGCGACGTCGGCGAAATCCACGATCAGGTGTTCGAACCTGGCCTGGATCGGTTTCAGGGTCAAGCTCTGGAACAGCATGTTGCCGGGGGTGTAGGCGGCCACCGCGCTCGCGTTGATGCGGCAGCCCAGCTTCAGCTTCCCGAATTCGAAGGTGTAGAATCCCAGCGCGCAGGCCAGGATCTCCGTCAGCCAGTCGCGGAACGGCTTCTGCTGCGCGACGGTTCCCTGGAACTGGAACTGGACCTCGGAGCCGCCGCCCACTAGGGCGGACACGAGCGTGTCGGCGATCTCGGCGGTCCCGGAGCCGTCGCCGACGTAAAGCGAATCGAGGACGAAGGTCCCGAGCTGAACGTCAGAGGTCGCGTTCTGCAGGCCCAGGCAGCGCAGATACGAGTTCACCGCGATCCAGAAGGGATTCGTCAAGCCCTGGACCGGCACGCGGTTCAGTGCTAGGCCCCCCGTCCAAGTGAGCCCTGTCAGGCCCATTGCAATCGGGACCGTCATCGAATGCTGATCGGGTGTTGTTGGAAGGATTCCGGAGGGCTTCTGATACCGGAGCTCCACGAACGCCGTGCCGGCCGCCATCTGCGGCCCGTAGATCTGACCGAGGGGAGGCAGCGCCCCATTTGTGGCTATAGGATTCTGGCCCAGGCTGAAACTGTCCGAGGGACTCGCGAGCATTCCACCGCCCACGGGGGTTCCCGGCACGGCCACCGGATCGTCGCCGTTCACCTCCCGCAAGCCCAAGTTTGGAACGTTGATGTGGTATGTGTCGTTGGGGATGTTGACCGTGAATCCCTCCGGCGGAAAGCCGTCCGCCATCGGAGCGACTACGTAGGTATAGCCGTCGGCGTTTGTGGCGAGTCCCATCCCCGTGAAGAGGCCAATCGGCCCGGCTCCGACGATGCCGAGCACATCGAAGGCATCGCCCTCATCGCGCACGGCCGCGATGAGGGCGTTTACCATAAACGCGAAGAGCGGGTTGCCGCGCTGGTTGCACCAGATCTCCGGGAGCGCCTGTCCCCACATGGTGTCGGATACGATCGAGGTCGCCGTGACGGTATTCCTGCCGAAGCCGAACACGCCCGTGGAATTGTCCTTGATGTTGACGCCCTGGGGCTGCGCGGGATGGCCTCCGAAAAACGTGGTCATCCCATGCGCCTCGCAGCCGTTGGGCGAATCGAAGTAATAATCGCACTGCGTTCCGTCGCCCACGCCGCTGGCCGTGGACCAGGGGCAGTTCAGGCCGTCGTTGAACGTCTTCCAGCAGGTGCGCGAGATCACGTTCACCGGGTACTGCTGGGTGACCTGGTACAGCCCGTCGCTGCACTGCATGCTGAATTTCGGCGAGCCGTCGGAGACGAAGCTCCGGACGAATCCCTTCCAGAGCTGCAGCAGCACTTTCGGCCCCGGAAAATACAGCGTCAGGTCGATGCTCGCCCACAGCAGATCGGTGTCGTTGGCCAGCCTGGTCATGGTCCGGTCGGCGTTGCCGAACACGAACTGGACGTTATCCGCCGTCCCATTGATGTCCTGCGAGATGATCACGTCCGATCCCGGCTCGCCCAGGTCCAGAACGCGCGGCAGGTAGAGCTGGACGCCGACGGTGCAGCGCCGGTCGGAAAGATAAATATCGGGGACGGCCGCTTCGCGCACGCGAATGTGGACCAGCGGGATCACCACCTGGACTTGCGAGAGCAGCGCCGCGGCCAGGCCGGATGCGGCGGAAGGAAAACGCAGGTCGGTGGTCAGGACGCTGTATATCGGAGCGGCCGAGGGATCGGGGCACTCGATGAAGTTGATCCCCACGCGGCAGCCGTTCGATAGCTCGTCGATCGTCAGCGGGGCCGTCTCGAAGATTACCTGGTAATCGGTGGTGGTCCCGTCGGCGTTGGGCGCGTGGTACAGGAACGACTGGTAAGATCCCTGGACCTGCTCAAAGAACGCCAGCAGGTTGATCTTGTCCGGATAGCTCAGCTTCTCCCTGCGGAAGTTGAATTTGCGCGGACCGAAGCCCACCTGGAAGCGCTGCTCGGCCTTCGTCGCCAGTTCTCCGAAGCGATGCACGATCACCGGCCAGGGCCGCGTCATGCCGAAGCCGAAGTCGGGTGTGAGCGGAAAGGTGAGTCCGGACGCGGCTGGAGTGGGGACAACTATCCTCCCGATCGCGTCCGGCATTTCTTACACGGAAGCGCTACCGGGCCGGATGCACCGTAACGGTCTCCCACATGTCCGGTTTCGTGGTCTTCTGGGCCTGCTGCGCCGGCGTCAGCTGCAGCGGGTTCAGCTCGTGCGCCGGCACCATCGCGGTCACCGCGAGCGGCGCGATCGCCACCGGCGTCCACATGTCTGGACTCATACCATGCCTCCTCCGACGGGAACTCCGAACTGATCCAAGATCACGCCGCTATAGGAATTGCGCTGGCCCTCGGCGTGGTCCAGGCGCGCCTCTTCCGGGATGCAGGCGTCGCAACGCGCACTGCCGCACGTCACGCCGCCGCATCGCATGCACCAGCCCCGTGTGACGCCCGAGCCCCGCAGCATCTGGAAGTGTCCGCCGCAGTGGACACACTTCCGGGTAGAGCCAATCTGGATCCCATCGACGAGAATCGCTCCGTGTTCTGCAGCCATCGGCTACTCCTTGAAGTGGACGGTGAAGTCGTTCTGATAGGGCCCGTTATTCACCACCGCCGGCAGCAGAGCCAGGCCGTTCGCGGCCACGGCGGGCACGATCAGCTCATAGCCCTCGCCGGCTTGAAAGGTCAGCGAGGAGCGCAGATTCGAGGTGCCGCGGAACAGGAATGCGCCCGCCGTCAGCGTGGGGCCGACGCTGAACGTGGCGATGCCGCAGGTCGCGATCGCGGCGCCGTCGGCCGGATCGGTCTGTTGGGGAGTCACCGTGCCCCCGGGAGTGCCGGCGGACGTGCATCGCTGGACATCGTAGCGGACGCTGGCGTCGTTGGGCGCGGCATCGGACGAAATCACCAGCAGGAACAGTTTGACCCGCTTGCTGGACGACGCCATCAGCGTCATGCTGGGCAGGGTCGACGACACGGCGTTGCTCACCGCCGCCACAAGAGCATAAACTGCCATTTCTTTCCTCTTTCTTTCCGGCGCGCTTTCGACGCGCGCGCCCTCACGCAATTTCGGCGATCTCGATCTGGGTATCGCTCCGTCCCAGCCCGATCGTCTCGGTCCAGTTGCCGCGGAATACGCAGGTATGCCGCCCTTGAATCGCGGTGCCGCTAGCATCGTAGTTCGAACCGATGGGCGATCCGGGATTCGGCTCGAACGGATTGTAAAAATAGAACGGAATCAATCCGCCTTGCTGCTGCTCGAAGAACATTCGGAGCGTTGCCAGGTCGGCGGCTTTGAGGCGCCGCGCCAGCTTCCAGGTCCGCACCGAGCTCGGCGGATCCCCGCCCAGCAGGCTGGCATCCGTGATCAGCCCGCGTTCCTGCGTCCCGTCGTGGTACGCGACCGACAATTCCGGATAGAGACGGCTCTCCTGAAACGCCGTGCACAGGTTCTGCGGCAGCACTCCCGAGGGAGCCGCGGCCGCCAATGCCCCCGGCATGTCGTCTCCGTTACGCCACGATGAGCGCGGGCTGGCCCTGCATGGACGCGCTATTGTTCACGCGGCCGTTGCTGGCCTCCTGCGCGGTGGCGAACTGCGATTGCACGAAGCCCGGCGTCACATAGCTGCCGGTCATGAACCCGGCGGCGTCCTGGCTGCCGATGTTCAGCGACACATAGGTCGGGCTCGAAGGATTCGGCCAGCTCCCTCCGGACGGCCCCAGCGTGGGCAGGTTGCTCTGCATCGTGTACGGGTTCCCATACTGGTAGGTGGCCGACTGGTAAAGCGATCCTCCGGATTCCACCAGCGACGCGCCGTGGGGCGTCGCTGCCGATTGCGGGAATCGCGACGACTGGCCCGTACCCGCCGCATACAGGCCCATCATTTGCCGGACTTCAGGCGAGCGGATCGCCACCGACATCGTGTTTCCGTACTTCTCTTTGGAGATGGAGACGATCTGCCGCGCCATCTGGTTATCGATGCTGATGTTGTAGACCTGGCGCGCCAGGCGCTTGGCCTGATTCTCCGGAGTCTCCACGCCCGCCAGCTTCTCGCCCAGGCCGATGCCGAAGCCGGCGGCCGCTCCGATCGCGGCTCCGAGGGGCCCGCCGAACTCCATGCCGACCAATGCGCCTCCGACGGTCCCGCCCGCGATTCCGCCCCATGTTCCGCGGCCCGATCCCAGCAGCCCCCATTGCGCAGCCATCATGCCGGCAGCGCCCGCAAGCGGCGAGCCCGCGATCGAGCTGAAGGAGGTCCCGCTCATCAACGGCCCTTGGCCCGGAAGCGTAGGACCGGGGAGCTGGTGTCCGCCGATGCCCAGCGCGCCTTTGAGGCCGGACCAGCTTCCGCCGAGGCCCTTAAGCAATCCGCCGCCGCCGATGCCGCCGCTGGAGGTTCCGCCTCCAAAGACTCCCCCTGGAGCGAAGCCAGGCGTCCCTCCCGGCCCGAGGATCGACGCCAGCGGAGATATGCCGCCGCCGCCCGACGGGAACGCTCCACCGCCGCCCCCAAAGCCTCCCATGGACAGGCCAAGGCCGGTCGGTATCGACGCAGCTCCCCCGCCGCCGCCGGCCATCGAGAAGATCGAGGGGACCGCGCCCGCGCCCTGGATGCTGAAGCTCGAAGCCGAGGGCGCCGCGACGCCCATTCCGGCCGCCAGCAGGCTGGTGATCGCCGCCAGGCGCCAATTCGTCTCCTGATGCAGCGGAACCAGCGGGTTCACTTCCTTCTGCCCGCCGAACACGCCGCGGAACATGCCCGCGATGCCGCCCTGTCCGTCGGCGCCATAGACCAGCGGCTGCAACGTCCGCGCGGCCAGCCCTCCGAGTCCCGCCTCCACGGGCTTCAGCATCGAGTCCCGGAGCGTGCTCTGCAGATGGCTGCCGAAGCTGCGCGGATTGGTGAACAGCGTGTGGAACAGTCCCTCGGCGGGCCTGGAGATCGATTCCATCTGCTGCTTCTGCTGCTTCTCCTGTTCGTCGGCCATCTTCTTGGCATTCTCGGCGACGATGCTGGCTTCCTGCTTCAAGTACTCGATTCCCGCGAGCTGCTGCTCCTGGACCGTCTTGGCCGTCGAGATACGGATCTCATAGATCTTCTGCGCGGTCTCGAGCTCGCCGCCGGGCCCGGAGGTCAGGCGCGCGACCTCCTCCCAATAGCCCGCGATCTCGCGCGTGAGCTGCTCGGAGCGCTCGTCCTGAACCTTATACAGGCCGATCTGGCCTTCAAAGCGGGCCTTGTCGACCGCGGACTGGGCCAGATCGCTTCCGCGGTTCGCGGCGGCGATGTCGGCCCCGGTGATCTGAAGCGCGGATGATCCGCCCATCAGGCTCGGAACGCGCCCGCTCGTGCCGGCGCCAGCGTAAGGCGAGGCAGGCTTGCCTATCAACGTGCCCGCGTCCATCCAGTTCTTCTCGAGCTTGAAGCCCTCGCCCAGCGCGTCGATGCGCGCCTTATAGCCCGCAACGGCCTGCTCCGCCTGCCGCCACGCGTCGCGCGCTTTGGTAACGGCCTCATAAGTCGCCGTGGCGTCGTCCTTCATGCCGAAATACGCTTCCCGGCTGGTCTTGGCGGTCTTTTCCGCCGAGCTGAGCAGCTCGTGCAATCCGGCTTCCGTGCCGCCGAACGCGCGTTCGTCGCCCGAGATCATGCCTGCGAGCGTCCCGTGCCGCTGCGCCTGAATCTGCTGCGCGAGTCCGCTGGTTGCCCCGAGCTCGGGTACCGGCGCGCCGGGCCGTCCGCTCAGAGCCATCCCGCCGAGGGCGGGGAAGAATTCCATCACCTTGGAGAAATCGGATTGTCCGTTTACGACGAATTCGAACGCCGCGGCCACCGGCTTCTCCATTTCGGTCCGCAATTGCTTCCAGCGCGTCTCCACGTCGGCGACCTGGCGGTTTACTTCGATCATTTGCTTGACCTGGTCTTCGCCAAAGCCGAACCCCGCCTCGCGGGCATGCTCGATGTTCTCCCGCAGCTCGATCAGGGTCGGTACCGCCTCGATCCCGACCTTCTTGAACAAATCCAGGGCCGCCCGATTGCGCTCCCATTCATTGGGCATCTTGTTCAGCCCGTCCGAAATCTGGAGCAGAACCTCGGAGGTCGGCGCAAGGCCCTCGCGCACCGCCCGAACGTCCACGCCGAAGCCGGTGAGGATGCTGCGCGCTTTGAGCGCTTCCGCCGAGTCCTCGGTAACCGCATTCGTCAGGCCGCGCATCATCCGCTCGAAGATGCCCACTTCGGCACCGGTCGCCCTCGCGGCGTATTGGAACTGCCCGACCTCCTTGGTGGTCAGGCCGGTGCGGAGCTGCATGTCGCGGATCTGCACGCCGGTTTCGCCCAGGCTCTTGGCCATTTCATAGCCGGCCGCGGCGAAAGCGGTTCCAGCGACGGCGGCGCCGGCGAGGACACCACCGACAGGTCCAAGCTTTTCCAGCATCCCGCCCAGCGCTCCCTGTGCCGCCTGCGCCGGGCGTTCGATAAAATCCGCGATACCTGCTCCAATCTGCTTGAAGCGGCCGGCGCCGCCCCCTTCCTCGGTTTTGATCATCTTGTCGTAGGCGGCGGTCACGCGGTCGATCATGTCCTTTTCGCTGCCGAGGCGCTTGATGTACTGGTCGCGCTGCGCGATCAGTTTGTCGACGCCGGTGCGGCCGTAAGCCACGGCCTGCTTCTCGATCGACTTCGTCAGGCTCTCCATGGAGTTGCGCGATTTGTCGTTCATCTTGAGCAGCAGGTTGGAGACGCGCTCGAAGGACCCCTGCAGCCGTTCGTTAGCTCCAGCGCTGCCTTTTTCGAAGCCCTCGACGGCCTTGTTCATCTGCGCCAGTGCGCCGACGACACTCCGCGGGTCGATCTCGAAAGCGATCTGTTCCTGGCCCATTGATGTTTGCTTTCTTCCTGCGGCCTTAGGCCGCGCGCTGGAATTTCACCACCGGCTGCCGGCGCAGCTCGGCGAGAACCGCCGCGTTGAGCGCATTGCGGTCCTTGGGCGAAACTCCGAACTGCTGCTCGCGCAGATTGTTGATGTGCGCGATCGCGTCGGCGCGCGCGTCGACGAAGCCGATGACCACGCGGTTCTCGCTGGCCGTCAGCACTTTCATGGACCGCATGGTGCGCCCGCTCCACTTCCAGTCGCGGATGGGCTGCAATCCCCGCGCCGACTTGTAATCCGGATAGCCGCGGTGGCCTCTGCGTCCGGGCTTCAACGGCCGCGCGGCTTCATCGTCCGCGTTTTCGCCCCGCGCGATCCGCGCCGCGATGCTGTCGAGCACCGCCTGGCCGATGCGCTGCATCTGATCGGCGGAGAACGGGCCGAGGACGAATCGGGCCTTCTGGATCTTGGTTTGGAACGCCATGGTTTCCTACTTCTGCGTCTCGGGCTTCGCCGGCGCGGCCGCCGGAGGCGCAGGCTGGGCGGGCTGGAAGCATTCGGGCCAGCCGGTCTGTTCATTCTCGCGGTAAAACTGGACGCCGCCGCAGAATTCGTAGGCCTTGTTCATGAAGAAATTGAGCAGGAGCTGGGCCTGGGAGACATTGCGCTGCTGCGCCAGGATCTGCTTCACCTGGTCGTCGCTCAGCTGGCGCTTAGGCGTCGAAGCCGCGGCCGGCGCGGGCTTCTGCTCCTGCGCCCTGACCGGCGGCGCCAGGAGCGCAGCCGCCAGCAAGATCCACGGAATGTATCTAGATATATTCATTTTCCCTTTAGGGCTGTCCCACGATGATGCTGACCGGAGTAAGCAGCCCTCCGGAGAGCTTCGCGGCGGCCACCAGCGTAATCAGCGGCAGATTTTCGGCCACCATCGCGACATGCGCGACCGGCAGCCGCGTCCCCGCGTCGCGCAGCGAGAAGAATTCGGACGCCGTGCCGAGATGCGCGCCCAGGCCGGCGGCCGCCGCTGTCAGATTGGAAGCATCCGAAGCCGCTCCGAAATGCGCGCCGAAGCCCGAGGCGGTCGCGACCAGGCTCGAAACATCCGAGGCCGACACGTGCAGATTCGCCAGGCGCGAGGTAGCATCCAGGGCGCTGAGCTCCTCGCTGACCAGCACGGCGGTGTTATGGGTCCGCGAGGCCGCATCCACAATCGAGAACGCTTCTGAAGTCTTAGCCTGGTGAACTCCCAGGCCGGCCGGCGCATCGCGCAGCGTCAGCGGATCGGAGCCGTTACCGAAATGGGCGCCCAGGCCGGAGGCCGCCGTTGTCAGATTCGAAGCGTCCGAAGCCGCGCCGAAATGCGCGCCCAGGCCGGAGGCCGCCGTTGTCAGATTCGAAGCGTCCGAAGCCGCGCCGAAATGCGCACCCAGGCCGGCGGCCGCCGTTCTCAGATTCGAAGCGTCGGAAGCCGCGCTGAAATGCGCGCCGAAGCCCGAGGCCGTATCCTTCGCGAGCAAAGCTTCCGCCGGCGCCGCGAAGTGCGAGGCTAGCCCGGTGGCGAAGTCAGACGTCGGCAAGCCCTCCGTCCCTGTCCCTGTGTATCCGTTGCCGGACGGACTGGGCGGAAACGTAATCCACAATTCGAGCAGATTGTCAGTGGCGGACCGGAATAGTCCGCGGGAGATCGCGTCCATCGCCAGCGCTTTATCCGACGGACTGCGAATCAGGGCCTGCCGGATGGCATTGGCGTCGAACATCGACAGCGGTTCGTTCGCGGAGGCGACAAAGCCGTGGATCTTCGCGTTCAGATCCACACTCGAAAGCCTATCGGCCGCCGTGCCGAAGTGCGCGCCCACGCCCGCGGACGCATCCAGCGCCGGCGCACTGTCCGTCACCGAGAGATGCAAGGCCGCTTGCCGGGATGTCGCGGCCGACAGCGGCAGCAATTCGCTTACGCTCGTAAAGCTGCTATGGGTGCGCCCTGCCAGGTCCAGGATCGAGACCACATCGGCCGCCGCGCCGAAGTGCGTGCCGAGCCCCGCGCCGGCATCGAGCATGGCGACCGCGTCGGTCGTGGCGACGGTATATAACGATCCTCCCGAACAGCCGCCGCCGGAGTTGCAGACGCTCAAGCCGGCCAGAGCCGGGTTAGTCGGTGTAGACCACGTATGCGTCACGCTCGCCGCGCCGGTGGTCGCATAATCGGCGCCCGCTCCGTAATTTCCTCCCGAATTGCTGCTGATCTTGGTCTGCGTCGTGCTGGTGGCCGAGCCCGGCCCGGAATTAAGGCACGTGGTCGATTTGTCGTTGGCGTTGCTGGTGATCGTGATCGCGCTCGTCGTGCTGGTGTTATACGAACCGCTGCGGACGGGATTGGTCTGGTCCACGCCGCTGTACTCCTCGAGCAAGGAGTAAATGTCGTTCACGGTGCCCGACGTGGTGACCGCAAAAACATGGGTCCCGGTCGGCGGGTTCACCAAGTAAAACAGCTGAGCGTAAGCCTCCGAGGTGCCGTTTAGAGCCGCGGACCCGGCGGAAGTCATCGCCACGGAGTTGTACGTGACCGAGGAAACCGATGCTCCCGAAGCCTTGTCGAATGCGACGCAGGCGATCGCTACGGTGTTCGTGCCGGAGTTGATGATCGCGTTATTGCTGGTCGGCGATGCGGTGTCGTTGTGCATCGTGTTGCCGGTCGCAACGAACGCCACCTGCGCTCCGGCAGGGAGGCCTAGCAGCAGAAAGAGGAACGCTTTACGCGGCATCTTTCACCGATTTCGAGACCGTCGGCGCGCCGCCGGAATTGTTGTAGCAGCCCGCCGCATCGAAGCCCTTGATGTGCGGATAGGAGAATGTGCCGGACGAGATTCCAGGATTCGAAGCGGCCGCATAGCTGAACGTGGTGGACGTCACGGCGGTCACGAGCACCGTGCCGCTGGTCGGAATGCCGGAGACTTGATCGCCCACTAGCAAGGTATGCGTACCGACGGTCAGCTCCTCGGTTCCGGCCGAGAAGCTTCCCGCGGTGATCGTGTAGGTCGTGGAATAAGCCGGGTCGTCCGCCGCGTTGGCAAAGCAGACTCCGGCAGGAATCGTCGACGCGTGCCCGGTTGGGTCGCTGGCCGTCACGTCCGGGCCGATAGCGGGCCAGGGGATCGTCACCCACGGGTTGGTCCACCAGGCGGGCTGGCTGTTCACGATAAAGCTCGCGGGCAGCGTGTGGTTGGCCGGGACCGTCTGGTCCGACGGAATCTCCGATGAATTCCAGCGAGTCCCCGTCGCGGCGTCGTTGTTGCCCCACAGCAGCAGCGTGGTTTTCACCGCCGAGTCGGAAGCGACGCCCCCGGAGTTGCTATCCAGGAATCCGCTCCAGCCGGTCACCAGGTTGCTGGCGTTAGGCGTTCCGTTGGAGGCCGATTCGTCGTCCCAGTAAACCGTATTCTGGCCGCCCGTCCCGATGACGTTGCCGATCGTGCTCCATTTCCTGGCGTAGCTGTTCAGGTTGATCGGGACGGTGTTATTCGACTTCTGGACCAGGCTCGCGTCCTCGTTGCCCTTGATCCGGTTGCGGAACGCCGTCAACAATCCGCCGACCCCGTGGACATCGTCGCCGGTGAACTGGGTGGCATAGTTGCCTTCGGCCAGGTTCATATAAGTAAAAGCGTCGTGGCCCAGGAAGTTGTCGCCGCCCAGGATCGTCGCGGGGTCGGCGTAGTTATCGAAGTTGTAATTGTAGGCCGTGACGGTCCCTTCGTCCGCCCCACGGATGAAGCCGGTCCCCATGTGCTGGAAGATCGAATTGATGACCAGGTTGTCGGCGGCCTCGTAATCCTCTCCGCCGTACTGGCACGAATCCGGTCCGGTGTTGACGAAATAGCTGTTCTGGACGGTGACGTGGTTCGAGAACTGGTTCCAGAAGTGGTTGCGGACGCTGTTGGACGCGCCCGCCGCTACCTGCGGACCGATCGAGCGGACATTGCTGATCCAGGTCCCGTAGGCGTTGTAGTTATTCACGCCGCTGAACGGATTGCCGCACGAGTACCCGGTGACGGCGGTGAAATCCAGGGTGATGTTCTGGATGCCCGAGTTCGTGATCTGGGTGCCCGTCCACCAGGCGCCGGGAGACTTGCCGCGAATGGCCCAGTTGGCCGCATAGAGCGGGGGCGTGACCGTCACCAGGTAGGGTCCGGAGCCGGAGATCGAAACGACTTTGACGAACTGCTGCTGGCTGGAATTGACTCCTCCGATGGTCCGGCCCGCACTGCCGTTGCCCGAGCCGCCGTTCGTAGCGAACGTGCCGATGAGGTCCCCGGAGAAAGGATCGGTCCCGCTCGGCAGAGTGGTGTCGTTCGGCTGATCCAGGATCAGGATCTGTCCGGCGGCCAAGGCCACGCCGGTCGACTGGTGGTCGATCAGGATCTGCGTCGATCCCTGGGCGAAGCCCTCGACCCAATTGGCGCACTGCTGCGTCGTTCCGCAAGGAGGCGTGATGATCGCCGTCCCGTCTCCAATGTTCGCCCCGGCGAAGCCGACGGAGGCTGTTCCGCCGGCACAATCGGAACCATCGGAAAACACTATCTTTGTTGTTTTCGGACTGGCTGCGCGGAGTTCAGTATTCGACCCCACGCAAATTCCATTAGCCAGATAGAACGTCCCAGTCCCCAGCATCACGTAAGTGCTGGAGGCGCATCCCGTGTAGCCCGTCCCGGTGTGATTTAGGGCATTGATGATCGTATTCGGCGAGGCGGGGGAGCCGCTCGTCCCGTAAGCCGAGATAGTCGCTCCGCATTGGCTCCAGCTTGCCGATGGGAGCACCAGGGCGGTCTTGTCTTCGCCCGGCACGCCCGCCTTGGTCCAGTCGATCGCGCGCCCCGAGTTCAGGATCGGCGACCAATTCCCCGTGATGGCCGGCTGAGGCGGGAGCAGCGGCCACGGACAGACCGCCGGGCCGACGCAGAAGAACCATTTGTCATAGAAGTTATGGTTCGTCGTGAAGGTGCCGACGTTTCCGCCCGAACGCCCGAGCTGAACAAGCGCGGGAGGCTGCGTTCCGGACTCGGCCGCGACCCCGTTGATCTCCGCTACGCCGTTCACGGCGGACAATACCGGACGCAGGGCTGCGTCGTACAGCCGGTATCCGTCCTGGCCGCTGCCTCCGGGCGTGTTGTAGCCGGCGAGGAAGTACCAATTCCCCACGCCGTTAGCCCAATTACAGCCGGTCGCCGAGCTCGACTTGAGCGGGAAGTAATCGGTGTGATTGGTCATCCCGCAGCATTCGATGTTCAGGCCGATCACGCCGGACGCCTCGGCCGGCTCCAGCGAAAGGTTCGTGAAATTCATGCTCCCGGCCTGGTCGAGGGTGGCGACGTCGTACCAGGAGCTCGTGTTGCCGGTGCTATCGGGAATGTCCGTGCAGAACCAGCCGCCGAAGCTGGCCATGCGGTTCTGGCGCAGGAATTGCGGCCAGTTGATCTCTACGGTCTGCTGGTCGCTGGTGGTGGAGATGGTGTTGTAGCGGAGCTGGGTGCCGCCCAGATCGTCCGTATACGTCGCCCCCGCCGTGTTCCCGTTTCCGCCATAGCAGAAGCGGATCGGATTCGGGTTCACGTGGTGGCCAGCCGTATCCCAGACCAGGTTGTCGGTGCCGTTGGGCGTCGCGACGCTCATCCCGTCGCCCGAGCCGGTCGAGATCCATGGCGCTCCATAGATCGAGGCCTGAAGCGTGGAGTTGGTGACCTGGTTCCCCGAGGTGCCTCCCGAGAAGTCGATCATCGTCAACTGGCTGCAGGGCAGCGTGACGCCGATGCCGAAGCTGATGGCCAGCACCGTCTCGTGGGCCGGGGTCGCGGTCGCGGTCCAAGTGGGAGCCGCCGCGGAGGTCGTGTTCGCGTTGACCGCGACGCCCATGCCGCCGGCGAACACCGCGTTGGCGCTGTAGGGGCTGCTGACAGCGGTCACGGATGTGCTGGCGATGGCCGCTTCGATCACGAGGCACTGCGTACAGCTCAGGGTCAGCGCCAGCCCACTGAAGGTCGTCGCGGACACGGCGCGGGGCGTGCTGTCGAGCGGCTCCAGGTACAGCGTCCCGGCCGGCGGAGTGACGACTACCAGAACGACCGAGCCGCCGCCGTCGGTGGTCCCGCCGTCGTTATTTGCGAAAGTGACGGTGACCGTGGCGTTGGAAATGGCGGTGGCCCCAATCACATAACAGGCATCGAGCCAATTGGTGGAGACGAACTCCGCGCCGTTGATCAGCCCGCTGGTAAGGCATGTGCCGCCAGCGCTGATGCTGGCGATGGTTGTGCCGACCGTGGTGCCCCCCGCTGTGCCGGTACCCGCCACGGCCACGACCAGATCTCCGGAATTGATCGTTACGTTGGGAATAGCGCAGGTAAGGCCAGCGGCGCAGGAACCGTTCGAGAAGAAATGAACGGTGCCGAACGTCTGCCCGAAGCAGGCAGAAGCCAGCAGGAGGAACGAAAGTAGCCGTGGCATCGATTGTCGACAATCGTTAGAAGTAGACCGTCTCCGTCAGCTGGAACGTGTCTCCGTTATTCAGGGAGACCGGGGTGAACGTGCCTTCAAAGCACATGGTTCCGGACGAGGAGGCCGTCAGGACGCCGAACGCCTGCGCGGATTGGCTGGCGGTGGCCGTCCAGGTGTGCACCAGCGTGAATTTGCCGAAATTGGTCAGATTGCTCCCGGGAATCGTGACCGACAAGAGCGTGTTGCTCTCGTCGTCCTGTTCGCAGGCCAGCGCGGCGGAGCAGTCGGGGTTGCCCTGGACCTGATCGGTCACCGTGCCGGAGGGCGCGGTGCTGGAGGTCGTCCGGTAGACCTGATAGGTGCTTGCGCCGTTTTGGCCGGTCCATGTGATGGTGTTGAAGTTGGTGGCGCTCAGGGTCGCGTTGGCGGTGGTGATGTTATTGCTCGCCGCCGAGGGCGTGGTACAGATGCCCTGATTGCAGGCTGCGACCCAATACCAGTAGGAGGTCGATCCAGCGGTGCCGAGCACGGAGGCGGTGGGCGCGGCGGGAACGGAAAGCGTGGTCGAGGCATCGGTGTATGTCGCCTGCGCGCGAGCCAGACCGTTGGTGGTGATCTCGCCGGAGAGCGTGGTGTCCGCCTCGGCCGGAGTGAACGCGGTGTTGGTGAGCGCAATATTATTGCACTGGTTGTTCACCGCCGGCGTGCTGGTGTCGCCCATCAACTGGGACTGCCAGGTTGTCCCGGCGCTGGTCCGCATGTTGTGCGTCTCGCCGGAGAAGAACAGTTCCCCGCACTCCTCCGTCTTCAGGCACCCGGGCACGGGATGCCTGGCTTCGACGTGAACCGGATGCGTCAACGCCCAGAGCGCTTCGGATTGCTCCAGACCCGTTGAAGCCGCCACCGGCGCCGTGGCTCCCTTGGCCGGCCGCTTGAAATTCCACCATTTGCGCCAGGGCGTGATTTTCACCGCCATCGGCCGCCCCGGAGCCGGCTGAATCATCAGCGGATGCGCCGCCCGGGTAACTACGACCGAGGCCTGATCGTGCGCCCCGGACTTGTCGGAGCCCTGCGCGAACAGGCACGCGGCAGCTGCCGCAAACGTAAGTATTCTTACAATCGGTTTCATGTCTCTCCTTGAATTCAGTGCGAACCGACCGGCTCACTGCGGCCGCATCGCCGTCCACTGCAACGTCAGCGCTCCCGGCGTCACCGAAGAGGCCAGCTGGTTGCAGACGTTGATGTTGATGGTGTTGGTGGTGATGTAATGCGAGATCTCCAGGCCGCCGCTGCCCGGCACGTAGCCGGCGATGCCGAAGATGTTGGTGGTCGGCATCAGGTAGACCACGTCCTTGGTGGGATCCAGTCCGGTCACCGTGATCGTGGTCGGCGTGGCGCAATTCGGCGCGGCGCCGATGCTGGACGTGGCCATGGCCACCTGCCCCGATCCGAGCAGCAGGCCCAGCGTCGACGCGTTCCCTCCGGCGTTGGCGATGTTGACGTTCTGGTTCGCCGTCACGTTGACCGGATTGAACTGCGTCACGAATCCCGTGGCGTTCCGCATCTGGATGCCGTCGAAGCCCACGCCGAACTGCTGCACGCTCAGGTTGCCGTTGCCGTTGCAGGGGCTATTCGTCATCGCGGCCAGGCACTGCGCGTACAGCCATTGGTGGGTCCCGGCGAGCGTGGCGTTGCTATCCGGCTCCGAATCCCAGAACGAATACATGGGGTGCTGAGCCGAGCCGCCCCATACCGAGGCGATCATGCCGACGTTCTGCGATTTGACGTTCGTCCCGCTCGTCGCGGCGGCAGTGGGCGTCAGCCAGAAGCCGTAATTGCTGTTCCCGTAGGCGTTGTAGCCCAGCATCGCCAGGGGATTCTCGGTTCCGCCGCCGGTCTCGAGATCCAGCTCAAACGTCCCGCCGTAGAGGTTTCCGTAGGTGCCGAAGGAGACCTGGTGAAAAACCAATTCGTCGGAATTCGAGCCGTTCTTGATGCCCTTTAGGCCGAAATAGGCGTCGCGCGAATTGGTGTAGTTCCAGATCTGCAAACCGCTGGCGTCGAGCATCGCGCCTTGCGTGTACCCATCCCCGCCGACTCTATCGAGCGCGGAAAAGCAGCCGGCCGTCGTCTCGGCGCCGCCATTGCCGAAACCGCAGGCCTTGAACAGCCCGTTGCTGTCCGTGCCAATGCTTCCGCCGGTGTTTTGCCAGATCCACGATCCGCTGGTCGACGGCAGCAGTCCAGCTCCCAATAAGAGCTTGGTGGAGGGAAACTGCAGCAGGTAATTGAACGTCGGGTTGGAGCCGCCTGCATTTCCGCCGTCCGCCAGGAAGGCATTGAAGGCCGGCGCGGCCATCGACCCGTTATTTCCGGCCATCAGGTTCTGGACCTGGAAAATGTTGCCCTGCGGTTGTCCGCCGTTATTGGCCACATTCATGAACGCCCGATTCAGCGTGCCCGGCGTGTAGCTGTTCAGGAAATAGTTGAAGCCGGTGTTGTCGGGATACGGAGAAACAGCCAACTCCACCGTGTCGCCGTTCGACCATGTCGACGTGTTCGGCGTCAGCCAGACGGTGCTGCCGGTAATCGCCAACGTCCGGCCGCACGGATAGACTGCGTAAGTGCTCCCGGTATACGTTGGGCCGTGATAGGAGCCGGTTCCCGGGAGGTCGAAACTGAACCAGCCCATGCTGGTGTTGCTGTTGACGCCGCCTCCAAAGCCGCCGATCTCCCAATAGGAGCCCAGCGCCGCCGTTCCGGATCCGAACGGCGAATATGTCTGATCCTCCGCGGCCGCGCGGCCGCAGCCGGGGCTGTTGGCTTCGCCTCCGACCATACCCGTCGTCCAGGTGGTCCCGTGGCCCACGACCGTCGTCGCATTGTTGGCCCGGTCCAGCGTGCCGGTGGTGTAGGATGCGCCGCTGAGGTCCACAAGCACGCGGTCCTGCCCGAACGCATACACGCTCGTGAGCGGAAGACCCAGGCTCGGCCGTACCGTAGCCCCGCTGGAATGGTTATTTGTCCAGACCGCAGTGATCGAACCGAAAGTGATCCCGGTCAGCACGAAGTCCTCGTAGTTGTAATACCCGGTAGGCCCGTTCCAATCCGCCGTGAGGTGATCGCCGACCATGCAGCCGGTGGTATTCGGTGTCACTGTTACGGTCAGGCTGACCGGAGGCGAGTTCGCCGGAATCACGACCGCCTGAGACAAGGTCATGTTCGGACAGCCCGACCGTACCGGCGCGCCGCTGACCGTGGTCTTGACGATGAAGCCCTGCTGCTGCAGGCGGCTGACCACGCTGAATCCGCGCCCCTCATCGCCGGCCACGCTCGCGCCGGCGTAGGTGAGCGTCGTGCTCTCTCTGGCTACATCCCCCATCCCGTATTTGGTGAGCGTGTAGTTGTGCATGATCGCCTGGCCGGAGCCGATGACGCTCATGCCTTCATTAGTCACGGACTGGGTGATCTTGGCGTTCGTCCCGCCGCCGTATTCGCTGTTTCCCCAGCCGACGTTCACGTTGATGTCCTGGCAGTACTGCGCCGTGAAACCCACGTTCAAAGTGGTGTCGGTGCTCGCGTTGAACGTGCACGCGAAATCCTGCCCGGAATGCAGGTTCGGACTGTTAAGAGCGTTCGGATTCGTGAGGGAATAGCCGAATCCGCCGCCGCCGGCGTTGTCGGTGAACGTCGTGCGGTAGCCGCCCATGTTGAGCGCCTGATTCGCCAGGGGATTCTGCAAAGCGGACCAGGGCGGCGTGCCGCTCGAAGGCGTGCACCATCCGGTAACGCCCGCGAGGTTGCACAGGACCTGTCCGTTCGTGGATCCCGTCACCGAAATCTGGCGCGGCGCGAAGGAGAGAGTCGGGCTTCCCGGATAATTGACGGTGACTTCTTTGATCGTGCAGAAGCTGGAGGAAGCGCACTGGCTGGAGGGGAGGGTCGGAACCGACCAGTAGGTGGTGATGGACTGGCTACCCACGGTAAGCATCACCCGATAGGTCAGGCCGCTGGACGTCGCATGATCCGTCGGGACGAGCGGGATGTTGACCACTCCGGCGACCACCTGGTAGATCTCGCCGATCAGCGGACTTTGGGCGACGCTGGCGCCGTTGTAGGTGAATTCGGCCCAGGCGACGGCGATGGTGCCGTTCACGAGCGCTCCGTTGGCGCCGGGCGCGAGCGTGTCGGAGATGGTAGTGTACGGCGGAGTCTGCGCGAGCGCGCACACTGCGAGCGCCGACGCCAGCGCCAACTTGAAGAGGGTCCTCACGTGTTTCCATCCGGGCGGACTGCCGGCGGAGCGGGCTTTGCGGCGATCCGGTCCCTATCGTTTTCCTGAGCTTCCCGGACGCAGCGATCGCGCTCCTCTTTCAGGGCCCGGAGCCCGTTCACTTCCTCCGCGCTGACGTCGCTCCAGGGGATCGAAAAGCGTTCGATCAGGAACTCCAGCTCGAGCAGCCGGCCCAGCAGCTGGCCCGCGGCCGAGTGCGCCCGGGCGTGCTCCAAATCGTCCAACTGGCAGCGCGGGCAGCGGTTGACGGTGGCCGGTAACACGCCGCAGGAAGGGCACATTCCCGGACGCGTTACGTCGGCGGCCTTCCAGGTCAGTCCACAGCGCCCGCAGGCGACTTCTTCCGCCGCGGGGCAGGCCTCCGCGCCATCGTCGCCGCCGTGGCACAGCCGTCCCGGCCGGAGCGAGCAATAGATCAGGAACCGCAGCGTCGGCCGCTCCGGCCACTCGTCCGGCTCTAGGAGTTTGGGTCGAACGCCGGATCGAGCTCTTCGATGGCGTGCACCAGCTCGATCGCGATCGCGAACTTGTGATGCGCCGGGACCTCGGTCCCGTCCGCGTATCCGGAGGAGCTCTGAACCGCCGCGTCGTACAGATCCATGGTCGATTGCGTTCGGTAGCGCAGTTCTTCCTGGTTGTGCGGCAACTCGCGCGATTTGACCACGGTGCGCTTATAGTCGGCGAGCTGCCGGGCCGTGGGAATGCCCAGGACGTGGACGCTCTCTCCGAAAGGCGTCTTGAGCGTCACCGTATAGCCGTCGCTCGATCGCTCGCAGTCCACGACTTCCGAGGAAGTCAGCTTCTGGATGGCGTTCCGCGCCTCGAACTCGTCGAAATCGTCTCCCGAGAGCCGCAGCTGGGCGAACAGATCCAGGTCCGCTTTGGCGTTGGGGAGCGTTTCGGTCTGGGACTGGCGCCGGCCGATCATGCGCCGGATGGTCTTCTGCGCGTCCATGTGGGCCGCGATTTCATCCGACTTGGGCAGCCGAAGGAAGGCTTCCTTCTTGGGATTCGCTACCGTGAAACGGAAGCCGCCTTCGGGCATTTCGCCATAAAGCATTCAGTTTTCCCCTTTTGTGGACCAGTAAGCGCCGCTTACTGGTTCGCTATTGCCCGATGCCGGTGATGGCGCAATTCGCGGTCACAGTCACGACGCCGTTGCTGGACTGGTACTGCGGGATGATGGTCACCGTGACGTCCACGATCCCGTCCGCTTCTCCGTTCACCACGACGCCGTAGGAAATCTGCTGCCAGGTCCAGGTGACCGAATCGTTGGCGTCGTACTGGACGGTGACCACGGCCGTTCCGGTGGTCTGGGCGACCAGCTTGGTGTATTCGTCGGAGGCTTGCAGCAGCCGCGCCCGGAAGGAGAACGTCGGGACGCGTGCCCCGATTTCCAGCCGGCCGCGGATGGCGGCGCCGCTTTGGATGCCCGAGCCGGGGAAGAAGCCCGTATTCAACAGCAGGTTGTTTTTCCAGCCCAGGCTGACGCTGAGGATCTTCTTGGTGCCGACGTAATCCACGCCGTTGATGGTGATCGCGGCCGACCCGGAGAGCATGTGGTGCTCGGTGGTCAGCGCCGGCGCCGAGACGCCCGAGGGGCTCGTGAGTTTTCCGGATCCCACCCACTTGACGGTGCATTTGTGGGTCGCGCGGCCGGCGCCGTAGGTGATCTCATTCATCACCTCCTCTATCGCGCAGCCGATGTAGGCGTTGTCGATGGAATTGCCGCCGCCTTCGGCCATCTGCTCCACGACGGTCAGATAAGGCAGCTCGATGGTCGTGCCGGGATTGATGGGCGTGAGCGTGTAGGCGTAAGGCCCCGAACCGGTCTGCGCGACGTTGCCCAGCGCGTAGGCCCAGGCCCAGACCACGAATTCCGTGGTGCCGTACTTTTCCAGGTCCCCGCTGGTTTCAAAGGAGACGGGATAGACGGCGGTCGCGAACTCGTGACCTTTTCCGATTTCCGGCGCGTCGTTCTCGGTGGTGAACATCGGGCTGGCGATCTGCGCGTTCAGCTGCTTGAAGGTCAGGAAGCTGGACGCGATCGTGGTAATGCTGGTCTGCTTCGCCTTGCCCAAGGCGAGGACCTTTTGTTGAATTCTCGACGCCACGGACTATTCCTCCGCCTTTTTGGCTGGTTGCTGGCCCGCGGCCGCCGGCGGATCGCACTGCTGATAGCCCTGGACCATCAGCTTGACCAGCTCCTCTTGGGTGTGCACCTCTACGGGCGCTGCCTCGTGCGGATGCTTCAGCCAGACGTTTTCCATGTCAGTTGTCGCCTATCTCCGGGATGACAAAGCTCCCGATCAGAAAATCGAGACCGTCCGCATCCGTGTGCCTCTGCACGCTGGGCGTGTCCATGATCTCGAGCGTCGGCGGGATGATCTGGATTTGCCGGATGTTTTGGGCCCCGCCATTGACCCCGCCGTTGGTGATGGTCCACCAGATGCTGTCGTAGCCCGCCGGAGGCACGCGCCCGGCTTGATTCGCCAGGCGGACGTAGATTCCGATCTGGTGGCGCAGAATATCGGCGCCATTGAAGGTCGCGGCCTGCGTGCCTTCCCAGGCTACCAGCACCCCGGGAGCCTTCAGCTCGTGAATCGCAAGCGCCAGGGGCACGTTCAGGCCGTACTGGTCGTGAAAGGCCGCGATCCGCTCGATATCGCCGTTCATGGCGGTGGCCAGATCGGCGATGGTTTGAAGCGCGGCCACCACCGCGTCGACGATCACCGCGGGGTTGAGCATTATCCGTTGCGCCTCAGCTTCAAGACCGCGCCGCCTTCGATGTCGACCTCGACCTTTCCGACGTCGTAGTTCACGCCGTCGATGGAGATCTGGTCGCCCATCAGCGGCTGCGGCGTGATGTTTTTGTAGTCCACCCATAAACGCACGGCTGAAACGCCGGCCGCGCTGCCCGGAAGCAACTCCTCCTCCATCCCGGGGTTCTTGATGACCCCGGTGATGGAAAAGGTGTGTCCAGGTTGGGAGGCGGGAGAAAGAAGAATCGCCGGGATGCCCCAGGTCGCGAGAAACTGCGCGTGCGCCCGCTCGACGCTATCGGTCCAGGGCATGGCTCAGAAACTAGCCGAGGGTGAGGATCGAATAGTAGACCGTAACAATCGCCGTCCCGTTGCCGGTGGTGAAGGCGCCGGTCCCGTTGGTGATCTCCAGGCCGGTAGCCGTAGGCGGCTGGATCACGGCGCTCGGAGGCGCGAGCACGTTGTTGGAGGAGCTGGCGCTGTTAATGGTCGCGGCGGGGACGTTGCCCGCGTGAGGATTGACGGAGGTCCCGTGATACTGAAACGTCACGGCGCCGCCACTGGCGAACTGAGTGCTGCCGGCCTTAAACTGCACGACGATCTGGTCGATCACCAGGACTTGGCCCGCGGCCGGCGCCGGCAGAATGGGAACCGGCGTTCCATTCATGGCCAGAATGTTCGCCGCGGAGAGGGCCACGGTCGCCTTTTGGAGCAGGCCCGGATCGATGTCGCTGGAGCCGATCAGCGCGAACGACGTCGGCGTCAGACGCACGCGGACCGTGGCGTCTCCCGAGCCACCGCCCAGCGCGTTGGTGCCGCTGGGATTGGTCAGTGAAGCATAGCCGATTTCCAGATTGGCCACGCCGGCCGCGGTCGTGCGCGAGGACGTGCACTGCCCCAGGGCGTCGTTCCAATACACCTTGTCGCCCTCGTTGAAGGTGCTGGTGTCCTTGGCCAGGTCGAACACGCCCTGGACCATGCCGGCCAGAGCCGCGCCGGACAGAACCGTCTCCACCGCGACGGCGAAGATGTTGCCGACCTTGAAGCCGCCCCCGCCGTTGACGTTATACGGGGCCAGAAAGTCGAGGGTTTCCCCACGATGCACAAAATTCTGCATATTGCCTTGTCTCCTTGTTCGGGGAAAGGCGGGCCCTCTTGTTTAGGGCTGGGCCGCCTCGTCCTTGATTTCCGGGTTTTACGCCCCCGCGTTTTGCTGCCAGCCGCGGTAATCGATCGCGGCGGCCGCGAAGTCCAAACGGGCCTTGATCTCGACGCCGTCGACGTCGAAGCCCTGGCGGGTTTCGATGTAGACGCCTTCCTGGCCTTCCAGGTAGCAGTACTCCAGACCGTCGATCTGGGCCGGATCGGCCACCGCGTACCAGGCCGTGCCGCTCGCGGCATCCAGACGGGGTTCGATGACCGGGATCATGCTGCGCACCCAGCTCGGGACCACCTTGGTCAGATCCGAAGACGCGATATCGATCGGGTAGACGGCTTGCAGCAGGTAGGTTTCGAGAGCCGCCGGGCCGCAGAGGAATCGCGGGACCAGATTCAAGGGGGTCCCTTGAGGACCGCTCTGCAGCCGGAGCTGCTTGCGGGCGGCGGCCAGCGCGCCAAGCGCGTTGGTGATGATGCTGCTGCTGGATCCGGTCAGGACGTTGTTGTGGGCGGAATTGAACATCGCCACGTTATCCACCTGCATCACCTGGTTGCCGGTGATGACGGCCCAAACGGTGTCGGACTCGAGGCGCGCGGCGGCCACGCCCAGGATCGCCGGGACGCGGGTGAACGCCTGCAGGTCGTCGTTGATGATGACCTTGCGGGTGATGGCCACTATCTCGCCGTAGGTGGCGAGCGAATAGTTCTGGTTCGAATCGGTGAGATTCGCCCGGTGGTATTCGCCCTTCTGGTTCAGCTTCTGCAACGCCGAGGCGTCGCTCAACTGCACGCGATTGATGGGCTTGAAGTCGGCCGCCGTGACCTGCTTGGCGAGCGGCTGGAAGCTGCGCGGCCAGGCCTCATAGGCTTGCCGCAGCGTCTTGTTGGCAACGTTGGCCAGAATGCTGGGGAAGTCGGTGGTCGATTCCGCGCCGCCGGAGAAGGATTCCGACTGGATGCGGCCCTCGGAGAGGGCGCGCTGGGCGAGTTCCATTTTGCTCATGCCGCGGGGATTGATGCCGCGCAGTTGGAGCGATTCGCGAGCCATCTCGAGCAGCGAGAAGCCGCGGTAATTGCGCCCCTGCTCCTCCAGCCGCCGCTGATAGTCCGGTCCGCGCCCGTCCAGATATTCCCCGGTGGGCTCGCCGCTGGAGTTCAGCCTCTTGGCCATGCCGAATTTCGGGTCGTGCCGCAGGAGCAGGGCGGACTGCATCTGCGCCAGGCGGGTTTCGCCGGCTTCGCGGGTGATCACGGCCTCGCCGGTGATGCGGAAGTCTTCGCCCTTGGCGTCCTGCTCCCCTTTGACCGCCAGTTGCGTCATGATGCTCTTGCGGGCCTCGTCGGCGGAGATCCCGTCGCCGATGAGTTTGGCGACGAAGGTCTCGTCCAGGGCCTTGAAAGGAGCCGCCATGGCGCGAATGTCACTTACGCGCTGCCGCTCCGCCTTAACTGCCTCGTCGCGCGCTGCGGCGAGCTGCTGTTCTTCCATGTTGTGCTCCTCCACTGATTTGGAAGCGCTTGTTGCGCTCCCGATTGTTCCGCCGCTGGCGGACAAAAACGCCGTGCTGAAATCGGCCGGCACCGGGCACGGGGAGATTTCGAACGGCTCCCAATCGGTAGCCGCGAACATCCCCATTTCATTCGGATTGGAATACTGCGGCGCCCCTTCCGGCAGCGGATTGCCCGCGCTCAGCTTCTCCCGGTCGTAGATCCAGGCGCCGAAACTCAGATTCTGGACGATGCCGGCGGAAACCTTCCGGAACAACTGGGCGGCGTCCGGATCGCCCAGATCGAACTGCAGCGTCGCCGTGCCCTTGGTCCCTTGGGCCTGCGCCTTGCGGACCACGCCGACCTGAGCTTTCGTCCCGGTCTTGCCCGCCATGGCGGACTTGAAATCGTCCCCGGTGAAATGCGTATCGAAGACCGGAGCGCCCGCGTTCAGGCGGTCCAGCCTGGCGCCGGCCATGTCGAGCCACAGCATGCAGGGATCGCCCGTGTCCGGATCGCGCCGGGAGACCCATTGGCCGCCATACCAGACGCAATCGATGGTTCCGGCCTTCAGATCGACCGTGCTGGGCACGAATTCGGCGATACTGCCGCCGTCGACTTTGCCGCCGAAGTAGTCCTCGGGGCCGATCTCGCCCGCGGCCTTGAGGTCGGGAGCCTTCATTCCCGCGTCCTTGTAGTGCGCCGCGAGGTGCGCGTGCACGCCTTTGCGGTCCGCATCCGGGACGCTCAGTCCGCCGCCGTTCAGCCGGCCCATGGCAGAGGCGACGCCCTTCATGTTGGCCGCGCCCACGGTTCCGTCCGCGGACACGTTGTGGTGCGGCAGCTTGTAGGCGTCCTTGGTTTCCGGATCCTTGGACGGGTCCACCCAGGCGTGCATGGCGCGCAGCGCTTCCTTGGTGGGCTTGTCGCCCAGCCGCTTCAGGTTCGCGCCGGCGTCCCAGGCGCCGTCCTTGTCGACGGCCGTATGCTTCACGCCGATCGCTCCGAGCTCTTCCGGCGCCGTTCGGCGCCCCGTTTTGAGATCGCTCATGTTGTTCCGTCCGCTAGTTCAGTCCGAGCTGGACCTTGACGTATTCGGTTTCGCCCATCAGCGCGATCTGGGCGAGCTGGCGCTCGAGCCAATCGATGTGATCGTCCTCATGCCACTTGATCCAGTGCTCGAACTTGTTGCGCGTGTTGTCGTCCTTGGCTTCGAGCGCCAGCACCGCATAGCCGTTGTAGGCGTCCACGATGGCCGTCTCGGCGTCCAGGGCCTTCTGCAGGATGTCCGTGAGGGTCGCCCGCGTGGCGGCGTTCGCGGCGCCGTAGGCCGGGTCGGCTCCGAGGAAGAAGATCCGGTCCGTGATTTCCTTGAGATACGACTCCGCGTCTTCGCCGAAGCCGCAATATTTGTCGGCCAGCTTCTTGAGGCCGCGGTAGCGCAGGTCGCGCTTGTCCAGGTGATACTGGACGTTCAGCCGCGCCTCCATGGAGGCCGCCTGTTGCAGGACACCAATGACCTTCGGATCGCCGTTCATGAATCTCCTTCGATACCAGGAAATACCAGGATTACCGCCCGCCGAATTCCTCTAAGCTGTGGCAACGAGAGCCCTTGGGTTTTCTTTCTACCAGCTTTTACCACCTAGTTCACATACAGCCGGGAGCTGGATTCCCATCGCCGTGATCCATGCCTTAACGCCTGGGCGGTCAAATGGTCGGCCGCGCTCGCGAGCTGCCCGGCCTGGTGGCGAACTTCCTCCGCGGTCATTCCTTGGCCGGGCGTACCGCTCAGGCCCTGGCCCTTTGGCGCTCCCACCGCCGGCTTCGCGCTGGGCGTTCGTTCCTCGGTTCCGGCGGGCTGCTCCTGTCCGCGGTCGGTGACGTTGCGCGGGTCGCAATCCAGGATGATTTCGAGCTTGTCCAGCTTGGCGTTGATGCGCGCGATTTCCTCGAGCTGGCCGTCCGGGTCGTAACCGTTCTGGGCGATGGCTTCGGTCAGCGTCAGCACGCCCATGCGGATCCGCTTCAGGTCCGCCATCGTGTCTTTCAGCGGATCGACGCTCTCGAACTTCGGCGCCGTCCACTGGGTGGCGTATAGACTCAGCTTTTCATCGTCCACGGCCGCCGCCGGGATCTTGCCCTGGAGCACCAGCGTGTCGATGAACCTGCGCCGCACGGGCGAGCAGAACATCGGGACCAGCGTCAGCCAGCGGTAGCCCTCGATGGTGTTGCGGAAGCCCAGCATGCCGCCGCGCCACGAGGAATAGGTGGTCTGCGACAAATCCCCGGTCATCACTTCATACGGCGTGCCGATGCCGGCCGCGATGCGGTGCAGCTCGGTCTTAACGTAGTCGCTGTAGCCCCCGGCGCCCTGCGGATTGTTGAATCTCACGTCCTGGCCGGGCTTCAAATATTCGATCATGGCCGGCTCGAACGACTCCACCTGGTTATCGTTCTGCGGATCCGTGTCCTTGATTCCCAAAGGCGTGCCAGCGATGCCTTCCGGCTGCGTAACGAAGGCGACCACGCACGCTTCGATCTTCTTCCGCACGCCCTCGGCGTCCCGGTAGTCGTCCAGGTCGCGGAAGGCCATCATGGACGGCGTCATCCAGGGCACGCCGCGGACCTGGCCCGGGCGCAAGACCCGGTAGATGTGCATGATCTGCTCGGCCGGAACCGGCTGGCTGATGATGCCGCCCCGCGGGTTCAGGATCAGCACGCCGCCCGGGTGATAGCTGAACAGCCAGTAGGCCACCCGGCGGCCCAGCATGTCGAACTGGACGCCCTGCATCACGTGCCCGTTGATCAGGCCCATGGTCCGGGTCTGGTCCAGAAAGTCGGCTTCCAGGATCTGGAGCTGCAGGGGAACTCTCAGGGCGGCCTGGGGCAGACGCGGCCGGTAGCGGATGATTCCTTCGCCGCTTTCCGCCGTGCTGCGCATCACCAGCGCCTGCATGCCGTAGAAATCCAGGCGCTGCGGCGTATCGCACTGCTCCACGAAGTAGGGCCACTCGCCGTCGATGATCCTGTCCAGCTTCGCGTTACCCGTTTTGGCCTGTGGAACGATGCCGGTCCCGACGGTGTTCCCGACCAGCTCCTCCAGCGCCTTGGCGGCGTGCGGATTGTTTCGGACCAGGTCCCGCGACCGGTTGCGCAGCCAGATGAGCGCGCCCATCAGCTCGACGTTGGCGTCGGTCGAGGCCGCGTACCACCCGTGCGCCCGCCGACCCGAAGTTGCCCCGTCGTAACGGAAGCGCTCGGCGCGTTTGTCCCGCAGCTCGGAAACGTAGTCCAGCGCCAGCCGGGTCTTGACCCGCCGCAAAGCCGTGTCCGGCGAGACGAGACCGATGGCCCGATCGAGAAGATTCATCGTTCCAGGGCCTATTTCTTCTTGCCTTTATTGGTTGCCTCAAAGAACTCGCGGCGCGGCGCTTCGGTGTTCGTTACAGGCGGTGCTTCCGGCTTGGGCCGCCGGAAAATGTAGCGGCCGCGGTCGCATGCTGCGAGCTCCCAGCCTTCTTCGCCGAGCTCGGCGAGATCTCCAGCCTCCGGATAGCCGGTCACCTTATACTCCCAGCGCATTAGTCGAACTCCCGCAAGCAAGGACCGGTCGGACCGTCGCCGCGCTTATGCTGAGCGAAGGCGACGCGCACGTCCGTGCCTCCGGAAGCCTGGCGGATCCAGTCTTCGCCGGCCTCGATCGCCTTCAGCATGTCGGCGCCGTTTTGAAACCTCTGGCTCTTCCCGTCGGAGAAGCGCACTTCCAGCGTCCCGGACAGGTAGGCGAGCTTTAGGGCGTCGACCGAAGCCTGCAGCTGATCTACGGTAAGCGCCATTTAGTCTCGTTGAAACCAGTTCCTTTTGGGAATCCACCGTTCCGTCTTCTGCAAGGGCTGCACAGCCGCCGGAGCCTGCGCAGGCTCGGGAACCAGGCGGAGCGCCTCTTCGAATCTGCGCCACTGCGCGTCGTTCATGCGGTCGATACCGAAGATCGCCGCCGCGCCGCGGTTGTAGACCTTCAAATCCAGCGGCTCATTGCGGGCATTGGGCAGCTTTTCCCAGCCGATCTCGCCGTTCTGGCGGACCATCCGCTTTTCCGAGCACAGCCCCTCGAAATAGCGCCGCTCATAGGCCACCGGAAAGTGGTAGGCCCCGGCCATCGGACTGCCGTCCGACCGCGGCCGCACATGCCGCAGCAGATCGTACACTTCCTGTTTGACGCAATGCGTCCCGATACCGACGATGTGCACGCCCTGGCGCTTGCGCGCGGCGTCTTCTTTCGACACCGAAGAGATCACCCGCAAGGCGTCGTCGGTTCCTTTGACCGGAACCACCGTCCGCGGCGCGACGACCGCGATCCCCGCCGGGCTTACGGCCAGCCGGGCGTGCCGCAGCGCGAAGTCGTACACCGGCTTCGGCCGGCTGCCGGTGTCGATCGCCATGATCATGATCGGCATGGTCTGCCCGCCAGCGTGCGGGAAATCCCGCTGCAGGACCTTGGCGTTCAGCGCGTCCCAGAGTTCCTGGGACGTGACCGGTAAGTCTTCTCCGTTGGGCGCCTGCGCCCGGATCGAGCCGTACTCGATCGACCAGTTCTCGCGATCCCGGCCCCAGGCGACCACTTCGTATTCGAGGCGCGGCGGGTTCTCCTGGACGTCGACAGCGGCGGTCAGAAACAGTCCCCGCTGCGGAATGACGGCCTGCCCGTTGGCCGGATATTCTTCGCGGCGGGCGAAGAGCAGCTCGTCGTCGGGCGTTTCGCCCTGCTCGGTCCACAGTTCCGCGAGCGCGGTGTTGACGAAGACCTGGAAGCGCTGCCGGTCGTCCTTGCGGGCCAGGAAGTCCTCCACCATCGTCCCCAGCCGCTTCCACGGCGAATAGAGATGCGAGATCCAGAAGCCGGCGCGTCCGCGGAACGGGCGCTGCGCGCGCCACTCGGCGAGATCGCAGGCGCTCCACCGCGCTTCGTCTTCCCAGATGGCCTGGCAGTGCAGGCACTGATAGCCCAGGACGGGGCTGAACTTGACCTGTCCCCAGTTCAGAACCTGGAAGGTTCCGCAATTGGGGCAAGGCACCCAGGGCCGGCGCCCGTCGCTTTCGTCGTAGGCCTTCCCGATGCGGCTGCGGCCCAGGACGGTCGGCGAGCAGCACAGCACGATCTTGCGCCGCGTGCCGAACGTGACCGTCCGTTCGCGCGCCAGGTCGATCGGATCGCCCTCGCTGCCGGCAGAGGCCGGATATTTATCGATCTCGTCGGCGAACAGGTAGCGGACCGACCGCCGCGCCAGGTTTCCCGGCGCGATCGCGCCCACCAGGGCCAGCGATCCGCCCGGATAGGTCTTTTCGAGAATCGTGTTCGACGAATCCCGACCCTTGGCCTGTGCCACGCGGCCGCGCAGGCATTCGCAATCGCGAACCATGGGCGCCAGGCGTTCCTTGCTGAACGAAATGGCGTCGTCGGCCCTGGGCTCGATCACCATGGCCGGGCCCGGGTCCTCGCAGATCGAATAGGCCAAGGCGCACTGGATCAGCAGCGTCTTGAGCATCTGCGTCGAGCACATCAGCACCAGCGAGTCGACCGCCGGGTCGGTGAAGGCGTCGAGCGGCTCTTTCTGCCAGCCATACAGTTTCAGGAGGCCGGCGCGCGCCGAGTATTCCGAGGACAGGACCAGGTTCCGTTCGGCCCACTGGGAGAGCGGCAGCCGCTCGGGCGGAAGCCACAGCTTAGCCCACGAACTCCGATAGCTCTCGGAGAGCCCGGTCGATTTCTCCGCGGGTGCGCTGGTCACAATCGATTTGCAGGAGAATGTCGCGCGCCCGGACGATCATGCCGGCCACCCAGGCGTTCACCACGGAGAGCTCGACCAGCTCGCCCTTTTCCTTGCGGTAGCGGAGCCGCTTCATCGCGACCGTGACCCGCTCCTTGGCCAGGACGACCTTGGCCAGGTCGGTGGATTTCTCCTGCTTGAGCGTCCGTTTGAGCTCTTCCGGGTCCCGATTGGCGCTAATGCGTCCGCGCTTCTCCGCTTTCAGCACCGCGACGTGGGAGACGCCGGCCTTCTTCGCCGCCGCCCTCGCGCTGAGACGCTTGCTCGGTTTCGCGGGGCTCTTCTTCTTTGGGGAGGCCTTCTTCACATTCAATCACGGGTCATCGGCGGAACCAGGGGGATCTGTTCCCGGCGTGGCACTCTCTTTAGGCTGGCGGCGTTCCGAGCGGGAGCGCTGTGCCCGCGATGCCCGGCACTCCGGGCGGACCGCCGCCCCTGCCTGTCATGGCGTAGAACAGAGTGCCCGTCGCCGCCGCGCCCAAGGCTTTTCCTTCGTCCGGAAGGCCGAAGTGGAGCATCAACGCGCTGAGAGCGATCAGGAAGAGGCAGATGACCATGTGGCCACCCGGCGTATCCAGAGCATCGAACATTGCGGGGCGTCGAACCTTTCTCGATTCTGATCTTCGTTTGGTAACCGGTAACCGGATTTTTCAAACCAAAACTAGCGCAAACGAGCCACAGATACACTCGCGCGCGGGAGGGGTCGATGAAAGGACCCGGTCAACCTGCGGCAGCCGCGCATGTGGCGCGCGCAGGGGTAGCGCACGCGCCGCATGCGCCCCGACGCGCGCGGGAGACCTTTTCTTTCGCTTGGATCATTGCGCGCAACTCTGCATTTTCCGTCCGCAAGCGCGCCGCTTCTTCGTCCCGAGGCTTGGAAAAGTAGTCCTCGATGCCGCGCTGCAGGGACGTGCCGTCGTACCAATCCGGCCGGTCACGGCCGTCAGACCACATTCCCATGTGCCGCCTCCGGGTTCGGAGTCCGCCGTGCTATCCTCGCGCCCTGAAGCTTCCGCCATTGGCGTTCGACACGCGCCCATTGCTTCAGGTCAACGATCCCCTTCGCGAGCTCCGCAGCGTACTTGTTATATTCATCCGCGAATGCGTTCAGTTCGGCAGGCTCGGTCGGCACTGCGGCCGATTTCTTCGGACTGGCCACGATCATCCCGGCCGCCGCTAAGAATGCGCGCCTGTTCGAGTTCACCTGGCAGCTCCGAACCAATCACAGGATTTCCTCCAGCCTGCGTATCCCTTCGCTCTCGAGCTGCTCGCGCATGCACCGCAGCGCCTGCCCGCTGACTCGATCCACGCCCTGCTCCGTGAGCTGCATCGCGACCGCCGTTTGTGCAACCGTCAGCCCGAATCGATACCGTAGGCGAATCACCTTGCGGCTCGCTTGAGGCAATTTCCGTTCGCATCGCGATACCACTTCGCGCCGCTGGGCCGCCGCGATCTGGTCGAACGGCGAAGGCCAGTGGCTTCGGAACGCCCACGACAGTTCGTGCGATGGCGCAGGCAAATCCGTTCAACCCCGCTTGGCGACCAGCAATAGCAAGGTCGCGACCGCATTTAGGAGCACGATAATGATTCCCGTATTCAGCCAGTTGAGCTTTTTCTCGATAGAGTCCAGGCGGCGACCCGTGAAGTGCTTGGATTCCTCGAGCACAGCGACGCGCTCCGTCAGATCCCGATAAGTAGCGGATGGCATGGTCGTGGAGGGCGTCATTGCGTTCGGTCCGTTAGCGTCCGGCCGGCTTGAAAATATCTCCAAAGCGGAAAAAGTGGATGCGGTTTCAGATCGCGGAAGGCGCGCCCGAGCTTGGACTCGATTCGGCGAAGTCTGGCGGAGATCTCAATCGCCGGCATCGAAAACCGGCGCGAGCACATCTCTATCGGCTCCTGCAGCAGGAAGTGGGCCCGGAAGATTGGCCATTCCTCCGGCGACAGAGTTCTTTTGCTGGTCAGCTCGAAATCCGCAGCGTATTCTTCGTCGGGCCGATTCCAGGAATACGATCTGCTCCCGCGCTGGATCCGGCCAGGCGCGCTGAACTCCATATAGCGCCGATAGCAGATCCGGAAAACCTTCTCCAGCGAAGCGGTTGCTTCCATGGCTCTGCTGTCTTGAATCGAGGTGAGGCGGCGGGAGCGATCAGAAATTCCGCATGATTATACCGGTGTCTGTTCCGCACGCCCCGGAACTTTTTTTCAACGCGATGAAAACTCAGCAACATAAAGTTTTGGGGCAGCGCATTCTGGCCTCAAAAACTTGGAGCTTCGGTTGACAATACGGGCGTGGCTACTCCTGTCTGGAAAGGCAATCTGATCGCCGGCGATGTCCGTATTCCCGCGAAGCTGGTCGCCGCCGCCCGCAAGCACGCCTCTGAACTCTGCCAGGTCCACGAAACCGACTGCTCGCCGGCCAAGCAGGTCCTGTTTTGCGCAGCGGAGGAGAAACCAATCCCGCGAAGCGAAGTGGCGAAGGGTTTCGAATACGAGCCCGGCCGCTTCCTCAAACTGAACGAAGAGGACCTGAAAGCGATCAATGCCAAGCCTGGTGATATGGAGCTGTTCCGGTTCGTGGCGCCCGATGAAATCGACCTGCGCCACATCGAGTCCTCCTACTACGTGCTGCCGGATGGAGACGAAAGTCTCTACGCCGCCCTGGGGCGCGCGCTGATCAGAACGGCCTCAATCGCGCTGGGGCAAATCGTCCTGTACGGACAAGAGCGAACCGCAATGATCCGGCCCGGCCATTCCGGCCTGGTGCTCTTCACGTTGTTCTGCGACGATGAGCTCCGCCTGCTGGACGAGTTCCGCACGGACACGGAGTCGGCCGACGAGCGCGATATCCGGGACTTTTCGGCGCTGATGCGCTCGCGGCGCGGCCTGGAGCCTGGATTCACCATCCAGAACCCCTACCGGGAGCGGCTCAGGCAGCTCGTCGAGGCACAGGTCCTGAAAATGATCCCTCAGAAAACCGACCGGTCAGAACTCCGATCCGGGGCCTCCGCCAAGGCCTCCTAAGTGCATGAATCTTCGTTCAACCAACGGCCCGAACCGGTCAAAATGCTCCTTTTGACCGCTTCATATCGGCGCTGAAAACAAAGGAGTTCATTATAGTGAATTCGGCCAATCAGAACGTCTCGCTGGGCCGTATCGTCCACTTCGTGCTTCGCGACGGCCTCCATCATCGCCCAGCGATCGTCGTCGAAACCTGGGGAAATCGCGAGCCCGTCGACGGCGCCTGCTACGTGAACCTGCAGGTCTTCACCGACCAGCACAACGACGGCTGGCCCGAAGGCACGCTCTGGGAGACCAGCGTGCCCTATTCGGCCGAACCCAAGCCGCGCACCTGGCACTGGCCCGAGCGCGACTGAAAATGCCGCCGCGGAAATACAGCGCCGAGACCATCCAGTACCTGAACGAAGACGAGATCGCGGCGCTGTTCCGCTCCATCGATTCGCCGCGCGACCTGGCGCTGTTCGAAGTCGCGCTCCGCCGCGGCCTGCGCGCCAGCGAAGTCGGACTGCTCCAGCTCTCCGATCTTCGCTTGAATGTCCGGCGCTTGTACGTGCGCCGGCTGAAGCACGGCAATTCCGGCGAATATCTCCTCGGCGATCGCGAAGTGCGCGCGCTGCGCAAGTGGCTCGCGGTTCGCGGGTCTTCGCCAGGCCCGCTGTTCCCCTCCCGCAATCACAAACAGATTTCCCGCCAGCGCCTGGACGAGCTGATGCGTCATTACGGCGACCGCGCCGGCCTGCCGCCCGAGAAGCGTCACTTCCACTGCCTGCGCCACACCGCCGGCACACATCTCGGCGAGAGGGCCGACCTGATCGAAGTGCAGGACTGGCTCGGGCACCGCGATCCGCGGTCGACGATGAAATATCTGAAGGTCCGCAACAAGCGCCGCACCGAACTCGGCGAGCGCCTGCGCGGAGAGTGGTGATCACACCACTCTCGCCCCGGCGGCGCCATGACGGCCTTGCGCACGGCGCGAGCGAGACGATGACTGCGGAAAGCCGGGTTCGGCGGATCCAACATCCGGCAGACCGCGTCTTCCACGGCATCGCGGAACTTCGATTCCAGAAGATCGACGGTGCGGTCGTACTCTTCACGATCCTTAGGGTCGGCGTGAACGGCCCTGGTGAGCGATTCTAGCAGCTCTCTCATTCCCCCATCGTATAACCGCAGGTGCCCGCGCCCTGCGCTGCTCGCTGCCCGTTCCCGGCTTTTGTTCTTTTCCGTTTCGGCCTCATGCAAGTGGGTGGGTGAGTGGGTGCGTTTCGCCCTTATTACTACCCACCCACTCACCCACTCTTATTCTTAATTCTTACGTAATAATGATGGGCCGCCCCAAACCCCCACGTGGAGTTGGGCAAAAAGCCCACGTGGAGTTGGGGGTCGCAAACCCCCTACTGGAGTTGGGGGTTTTGCGTCACTGGAGAAGTGAATCCCAGAGGTAACACGTCTGACAACAAGGCAACGGCGTGACCTGATTTGAGGTTTCTATGGATTTCATCGCACACGTCCGCCCTGCCGTTTCCGCCGTGGTACACTACGACTACGATGGCGGAAGACGCCAACACGAGAGTCCCAGCGAAATCGGTCAGCCCCCTTCGTCCCGCCAAGGATGTTGAAGGTAAGATGGAACCGATCAGCCGGGAGACATTTAAGAATCTACTGAAGCGAGCGGTTACTCCGCCCGCTGTGAAACCTGCCCCAAAATCGACTTGAAGATCAGATTGCCCTGATCTCGACGGTTGTACCTGAAGCTGTACTCATCCAGGTAGCTTTGCAAATATTTCTGCGAGGTGGGGTATTTACTTCACTCAGGTGACCCCTACCGGTTGTGGTCGGCGTCTGAGCCGACGGCGGCACACCTGACCAGAGATTTGTATGGCACTG